>Ga0308158_10000058_pt1 | contig 285251 bp, 276 predicted proteins | sample PhyBR2_FD_201038 | JGI IMG/M metagenome (GOLD analysis project Ga0308158, IMG submission 201038) | Phyllosphere microbial communities from UC Gill Tract Community Farm, Albany, California, United States - DLSLB.R2 | ecosystem: Host-associated > Plants > Phyllosphere > Unclassified | place...
GAGACGATGAGGTAGATAGGTCACGGGTGGAAGCATGGCGACATGCGGAGCTGAGTGATACTAATCGGTCGAGGCCTTGTTCTAGCAGATGATCTTGTTGATGACTTCAGTTTTGAGGGCGCGAGCCTTTCAAAAAAATGCTTGACGTTATGGAAACATAATGTTAAGATAATAGATGTCTGGTGGCGATAGCCAAGTGGTCACACCCGTTCCCATGCCGAACACGGAAGTTAAGCACTTGAACGCCGAAAGTAGTTGGGGGCTTCCCCCTGTGAGGATAGGACGCTGCCAGGCGATCGTTCCGCAATAGCTCAGTGGTAGAGCAACCGGCTGTTAACCGGTAGGTCGTAGGTTCAAATCCTACTTGCGGAGCCATTAATTACTTCTTCACCACATGCAATGGAGAGCTGTCCGAGTGGCCGAAGGAGCACGATTGGAAATCGTGTAGGCGTCATAAGCGTCTCAAGGGTTCGAATCCCTTGCTCTCCGCCATATCATTTTCAATTATAAGATGGCCCGTTGGTCAAGCGGTTAAGACACCGCCCTTTCACGGCGGTATCACGGGTTCGATTCCCGTACGGGTCACCATTTTTATCATCGCGGGGTGGAGCAGTCTGGTAGCTCGTTGGGCTCATAACCCAAAGGTCGTCGGTTCAAATCCGGCCCCCGCAATTATTACATACGGTCCTGTGGTGTAGCGGTTAACATGCCTGCCTGTCACGCAGGAGATCGCGGGTTCGAATCCCGTCAGGACCGCCATTGTTAAGGCTTTGTAGCTCAGTCGGTAGAGCAGAGGACTGAAAATCCTCGTGTCGGCGGTTCGATTCCGTCCAAAGCCACCATATAGTTTTTAAATGTTTTCCCATTTGTGGGGGGGTAGCGAAGTGGCTAAACGCGGCGGACTGTAAATCCGCTCCCTCGGGTTCGGCGGTTCGAATCCGCCCCCCCCCACCACTTTAGGGGCATAGTTTAGCGGTAGAACTACGGTCTCCAAAACCGTCAGCGCGGGTTCGATTCCTGCTGCCCCTGTTTTATTATTATGGCGATTGTGGCGAAGTGGTTAACGCACCGGATTGTGATTCCGGCATTCGTGGGTTCAATTCCCATCAGTCGCCCTTTTATTATTGGGCTGTGGCCAAGTGGTAAGGCACTGGATTTTGATTCCAGCATGCGAAGGTTCGATCCCTTCCAGCCCAGCTTTTTGTGCGGAAGTAGTTCAGTGGTAGAATACGACCTTGCCAAGGTCGGGGTCGCGGGTTCGAATCCCGTCTTCCGCTCCAATAAATGGCGCCATAGCCAAGTGGTAAGGCAGAGGACTGCAACTCCTCTATCGTCAGTTCGATTCTGACTGGCGCCTCCAATAATTCTTAATTGAATAGTTTTGCAAGAGATTGTGCCGGTGTGGCGGAACTGGTAGACGCGCACGACTCAAAATCGTGTTCCTTTGGAGTGTCGGTTCGATTCCGACCACCGGTATCTTGCGGGTGTAGTTTAGTGGTAAAACCTCAGCCTTCCAAGCTGATGATGAGGGTTCGATTCCCTTCACCCGCTTTTACCTTTGTACGATCTCAATAAAGAAAGATTTACCTGATTATGCGGGTGTAGTTTAGTGGTAAAACCTCAGCCTTCCAAGCTGATGATGAGGGTTCGATTCCCTTCACCCGCTTACCTGAAAAGAGCAAAGTGTCGTTTTAATTGACACTTTGCTCTTTTTGTTTAGCCATTATATTATTCATAGAAACAAAGGAAAGGAGAGATCAAATGCGTGGAGACATGTTAAAGAGAGAGTTACAAGCGTATGCCAAAGAAATCGGGATTGATGAGTTTCGGGTGACGACAGCTGATCCGTTTTTAGTCATGAAGCAACGCCTCATCGAACAGCAGGAAAAAGGATATGCTTCCGGGTTTGAAGAACCGGATCTCGAACGTCGGACGACGCCTGCATTACTGCTTGAAGATGCCGTCTCCATCATTGCGATTGCTGTTGCTTATCCCAGTAAACTAAAAGACGCACCACGCGGAAAAGAAGGAGAACGACGCGGGATTTTCGGACGTTCTTCCTGGGGGCTTGACTACCATCAAGCCTTAAAACAGCGTTTGACGCTGCTCGAAGAAAAAATTCAGGAGCTATCACCCGGAGCCCGATCCCGTTCGATGGTCGATACGGGGGAACTGGTTGACCGGGCAGTCGCAGAACGGGCCGGTATCGGCTTCAGCGGGAAAAACTGTTCCATCATCAGTGAAGAGCACGGTTCTTATCTGTATCTCGGGGAACTGATTACAGATCAATATCTGCCTCCGGATGAACCTGTGGAAGAACTGTGCGGTTCGTGTAATAAATGTCTTGATGCCTGTCCGACGGATGCACTGATTGAGCCGGGTGTCATCGACGCAAAACGGTGTATCTCCTTTATTACACAAACGAAGACACTCATTCCCGAGCATTTTCGATATGCTTTAGGGAATCGTCTATATGGATGCGATACGTGTCAGCAAGTCTGTCCCTATAACCGCAAGAAAAATGCGACACAGCACAGCGAACTGCAACCCGATCCGGAACAGGTCAAACCGTTGCTGATTCCGTTGCTTTCACTCAGTAACCGCGAATTTAAATCACGGTTCGGTTCATTGTCGGGCGCATGGCGCGGAAAAAAACCGATTCAACGGAATGCCGTCTGTGCGCTCGTTCATTATCAGGACCGGACGGCACTTGATGCTTTACGGTTGATGGCCGAAACCGATCAGCGCGAAGATATGCGGGCGCTTGCGATTTGGGCTGTCGGTCGGATTGCCGGTCAAGAAGCGGAAGACTACATTCAAAAACGGCTATTGACGGATTCCGCTGAAGATGTTCAAGTGGAAGGGAACCGTTTGCTTGAGGAATGGGGGAGCGGACATGCCGTATAAAAAGATGTCATATACGTTTGGTGAGTTGGTCATCGGTTGGGAAGAAGAGGAAGTCGTCTATCTTGATTTTGGACACGATATGGCTCGTCTGCAGAAGTATCTTGATCCGGCTGCTTACTATGAGGCACCGTTGCCTGGTTTTTTGGCCGACGCACTGGATGCCTATGAACAGGGACAGCCGGAAGCATTGAATACCATCCCTTGTCGCCTGGAAGTGACTGCTTTTCAGCATCGGGTTTTGGAAGCTTTACGATTGATACCATTCGGGGAGACCGCAAGTTACGGACAACTTGCGCGAATGATTGGTTCCGACAAGGCGGCACGAGCCGTCGGCGGGGCCTTGAACCGAAATCCGATCGCTTTGATTTATCCGTGTCACCGGGTTATTGGGGCATCCGGTAAAATGACGGGGTTTGCCAGCGGTATTGCCCATAAAGAAGCGCTGCTTGCGCATGAGTTAGGAGAGAAGAATTAATATGGCTATTCACGTCGTCATGTATCAACCAGAAATTCCGCAAAATACAGGTAACATTTCACGGACATGCGCAGCGACGCATTCAGTCTTACATTTAATCCGACCGCTTGGATTTTCAACGGATGACAAACAGTTGAAACGGGCAGGTCTTGATTATTGGGAGTTCGTTGATGTGAGGTATCATGATTCGTTGGAAGAGTTATGGGATAAACATCCGGATGGGACGTTCTACTATATTACGAAGTATGGAGAGAAATATCCAAGCCAGGTCGACTTGTCGAATGTGGAAGAAGACTACTTTTTCGTTTTCGGACGGGAAACAAAAGGATTGCCGTTAAATGTCATCGATGAGAATCTGGACCGGTGTATCCGTCTTCCGCAGTCGAATCTTGTGCGTTCGCTTAATGTCTCGAACACAGCGGCCATCATCGTGTATGAAGCACTCCGGCAACAAGGCTATGCCAATCTGCTGTAAAACAACAAATCCCCCTGACCCGAATGACCGGGCAGGGGGATTTGTTTTATTCGTTACCTTCAGGTTTTTTGTTGTAGCCTGCAGTGAAAATCGCTGTCAAGAAAGCGAGACTAACGCCTACCATTAAAATAAATGCCATTTTTGCTTCCCCCTTTAGTCTCAATAACCGATATAATCTATTATAGTATACTTGTTAGTGTAATTGTGTGCTACATATGAAATTTCTATGAATGGAGATTCGAAATGCGGACGAACGTCTACTTATTGAGTTATGCCCCGCTGATCAGCATCCTGCTGTTCAGTACGTCTCTTGCGATTGCTACGTCAGAGCTTGCACTGACATGGCTGAACAACGTCGGGGTCTACGACGAGTTACTGCAAATACTCAGTGCACGTAACACGAAGTTGCTCGTATGGCTCGGCTTTTTAATCATTTATTTTATGATTTTCAGTTCCTTGAAACTGATTTCAGACACGATTAATCAGCTTGGGTTTGCGTTTTTCATCAAAGAACAGGTCGGAACGACGTTGAGTATGTTACGTCCCGGCAGTATTCTCCTGTTGGTTGGAGGATGCATCAGTTTTGCGTTCATGACATCGTTTCCGTTAGTCTGTCTCGTACTGGCCGGTTCTTTTTTAATCTATTTTTTCTTTTACGTGTTTCAAATCAGTAAAATGACTTCCTCTGCAGGGGCGATCGGATTAGTCGTCTTTCTTTTCCTGGCATGGGGCATGTTACTTGCCGGACTGGCATGGGTCGGACTAAGCCTGTTTAATTCGCTTGGACAGGCTGTTCTTTTCCCGAAATAAGTCACCGGACGATCGAAGCCCATGTCTTTACTTGTAACGTACTGTTGGCTTCGATCGGGAAGGCACGGGGGATGTCCGCTCCAAGCCAGATTCCGCCGACATGTTGATTTTTCATACCGACAAACCACATGTCCTTATTGTCGTTTGTCGTACCCGTCTTTCCTCCGATATAAGCCGGGGCGGGATCGTAACCCAACCGCCCTGTACCGTATGTCATGACGTTATGGAGCCCTTTGCGCAGTAACTGGTTTGTTCGACTCGACCAAATCCGGTCCGTTGACATCACATGACGGTAAAGGGTTCCCTGATCCGTCGTGATGGTGCGGATCATCGAGGATGGGCTGTACAGTCCATCGTTGACAAGAGTGGTGTAGGCATTGGTGAGTTCAAGTGGACTGACACCGTATTTTAGCCCGCCGAGCGCACTGTTGTATGAATTATCTTCTTCGGTCCACTGACTGAATCGAAACGGCCGGATGGTCTTTAATCCTTCGTTGAACGAAACAGAAAAGGCGCGTAAGGCCGGTGTATTGTAGGAGTATGCAATCGCATCGGCAATCGTTACGCTGCCGAGAATCCGGTTGCTGCTGTTTTGCGGACAGTACCCGTCAAAACATACAGGGCTTCCGTCCAATCGACTCGTTAACGTTTTTTTGGTCTTTTCGAGATAAGGACCATAAACAAGCAACGGTTTTAATGTGGAGCCGGGCTGACGATAAGATTGAACCGCCCGATTGAGCTGACCCGGCATGTTGGATTTATTGCCGACAAGTGCTGTCACACCGCGCGTGTCCCCATCGATTCCAACATAAGCGCCTTCAATCGGCTGAGGGAGGCGTTGAACCGCTTGTTTGGCCCGAGTCTGCTCGGCAGGATCAAGGTACGTCTGGATGACGGCACCATGTTGATGTAAATACTGCTCAGCTTGTGACCTGTTCAAATTTTTTAAGGCAGCTGTCTGGCGGATTGCTTCCGACACGCTGGCATCGATGTAATCGGGATACCGGATGGTCGGCTTATGGAACGAAACGTTGATGGACTGTTTTCGGGCTTTATTTGGAATGTCCTGTGTCTGTTGCAACGCTTTTAAGATACGCTGTTGACGTTTGCCCGTGTTTTTCGGAAACCGCAACGGATTGTAAAGGGACGGATTGTTTGGAATCGCAGCCAAATAACTGACTTCCGCCCAACTTAAATCGTCCGCATGTTTTCCGAGATAGGATGTGGCTGCAAGCTCGATACCGTAAATATTATTCGCGAAATATGCTTGATTGACGTATGCGGTTAAAAGCTCTTTTTTAGAATATTTTTGCTCAAGTTCCATTGCAATTAAGATTTCTTTTATTTTTCTAGTATAGGTTTTCTCGGTGGAAAGATAAGTCATCCGTGCCAATTGCTGGGTGATTGTGCTTCCCCCTTGACCTTTGTTATCACCGGACTGGTTTTCTGTAAACGCTCGCAAAATACCGGTGATATCATAACCGTCATGCTGATAAAATCGCTGGTCTTCAATCGCGATGAAAGCCTGTGCTACCTTTGGCGGTAGAGCACTTGCCTTTAAATCGTTCCGGCGAAGTCCGTCATAGAGTTCGAGACGCTCTTTTTGATACGTGACAGTAATCGGTTGATAGGAAGCAAGAGGGCGTTCAGTCGTTTTTTGATCAGCCCAACTGAACAAATCCTGTGCAAGATCCAACTGATTACGCACTGAAAAAAGTGTTAGTACTAAACTAAAAGCTAAAGCCAACACTAGGGCATATCCTGTCGTGATTCTCATGAAAACTCCTTTCAAACGGCATTTCATTCCTATTATCGGTCTTTTTTGGAGAAAACAGTAGAAAAATTTAAGAAATTTGTATTTTAATAAACCTATTTTGCAGGAATGTTATATTAAAAAGAGAAAAGGTGGGTATATAAGAGTATCTGTATAAATTAGAGCACATGATTGATGTAAAAAAAGAGCACAAACTGGAGGGGACGAAATGGCTAAAAAGAATGTCGTCGCGATGTTGCTTGCTGGCGGAGAAGGAAAACGTCTAGGAGCACTTACGAAACACACAGCAAAACCAGCGGTCGCGTTTGGAGGGAAATATCGTATCATCGATTTCCCGTTATCCAACTGTACGAACTCAGGAATCGATACAGTAGGAGTCTTAACGCAATATGAACCACTTGAACTGAACCGCTATCTCGGAATCGGAAGTGCCTGGGATCTTGACCGCCGGAACGGTGGCTTAACGATCCTGCCGCCATACCAAGCCCAAAACGGGAAAAACTGGTATGAGGGAACGGCGAATGCCATCTACCGTAACATGAGTTACATCAACCAATACGATCCAGATTATGTGCTTGTCTTGTCAGGGGATCACATTTACAAGATGGATTACGAAAAAATGATTGAGGAACATCGTCAAGGGGGAGCAGACGTTACGATTTCTGTTCGTGAAGTTCCTTGGGAAGAAGCACCACGCTTCGGAATCCTGAATACGGACGAAGATCTTCGAATCAATGAATTTGAAGAAAAACCGGAAAATCCGAAATCAAATCTGGCTTCAATGGGGATTTACGTCTTTAACTGGGATGTCTTAAAACGTCACCTGATTCAAGATGCCGGGGATGCCGAGTCAAGCTTTGACTTCGGGAAAAACATCATTCCGAACATGTTATATGAAAACTTAAATATTCGCGCCTATAAATTCAAGGGATACTGGAAAGACGTCGGAACAATCCAATCACTTTGGGAAGCCAACATGGACTTACTTGAAGCGGATCCGGAGTTTGATCTCTACGAACCGTCTTGGAAAGTACATTCCGTCAACCCGAACCAACAACCGCAATACATCGGGAACAATGCTTCCATTGAGACTTCGATTATCAACGAAGGATGCCATATTGAAGGCGAAATCAATCATTCGGTTCTCTTTTACGGCGTTGATGTTGCAGAAGGTTCGCTTGTAAAAGATTCGGTCATCTTCCCGAACGTTAAGATTGGTAAAGATGTCACGATTCACCGGGCAATCCTTGCAGACGGTGTCGTTGTAGAAGACGGAGCAACAATCGGAACACCGAATGGTGAAGTCTTCGTCATCGAAGCAAACAGTGTCATTCCAAAAAATGAAGTCGTCAAAGAAGCGATCCAATAAGGGGGAAGTACCGATGAAAGCAGATTTACTAGGAGTCATCAATCTGAGCGGTGAAGAAGGGTTCTTTAAAGAATTGACGGAACACCGCAACTTAGCTGCCGTACCATTCGCGGGTCGATATCGGCTCATCGATTTCACATTAACGAACATGGTTCAAAATGAGATTGCGAATATCGGTGTCTTTACACTTGAAAAATACCGCGCCATGATGGACCACTTGGGATCCGGCAAAGAGTGGGACTTGGACCGGTCAAACGGCGGACTTTATATTTTTCCGCCGGCTTTATCACAAGATGCCCATGAATTCCGTGGTGATTTATCAAACTTCCATTTGCACCGCGACTTCTTCTTGCGCAGTAAAGAGAACTACGTCGTGATTTCGGGATCAAACATTTTATCTGCTGTCGATTACCGCGATGTCTTGCGTGAACATAAAGCATCCAATGCTGACATTACGGTTGTTTACACAAAACGTGACTTACCATGTAAATACTGCCGTCCGATTCGGTTCAGCGAGCAAAATCGTGTGACAGCAATCGGCTCACGCGGATACGAGCCTACGGATGAGACGTTCTACATGGAAACGGTTGTCCTGTCGAAAAACTTGTTTGTCCGCCTCGTTGACGAAGCAATCGGCCGCGGGGAATATGATTTGCTGCAAAGCATCATCCGTTCCCAGTTAAACCGACTTCATGTTCATGGTTATGAGTACACAGGGACATCACAAGTGATTCATTCCCTTCGCTCGTATTACCGTGAGAGCATGCTTTTACTTGAGCAGTGGGGAGCCATCAATGACTTCCAACACGTCTATACGAAAATCAAACACGAACCGCCGACACGTTATTTACCGGGATCGACCATCAAGAATTCGCTTGTCGCAAACGGATGTAAGCTAGAAGGAACAGCAACGGACAGTATCCTTTTCCGTGGCGTCAAAGTCGGGAAACATGCGCGGATCAAAAACTCGATCATCATGCAAAAATCAGTCATCGAAGAAGGCGCAGTCGTTGAATACGCGATCCTTGACAAAGAGGTAACAGTGAAGCGCGGACAAGTCATCCGCGGAACTGCGGAAGAACCGATTGTCATTAAAAAACAAACAATCGTTTAAAGGGGATGTCATCATGAAGGTATGGTTTGCTGCCACAGAAGCGACACCATTCATCAAGACAGGGGGGCTAGCTGACGTCGTCGGCTCGCTCCCTTTAGCGCTTGCTGAAGAGGGTGCGGAAGTTTCGGTCATTTTACCGAACTACGGTCAAATTAAAGAACAATACAAACTGGAAATGGAATTTTTATTTGATTTTATCGTTCCGGTCGGATGGCGTCAGCAGTTTGGAGCAGTCTTGCGTTTAAAACAAGATGGCGTCACGTTTTATTTCATTGACAATGAATATTACTTCAAGCGTGATGGGGTCATTTACGGCCATTATGACGACGCGGAGCGTTTTGCCTATTTCTCAAGAGCCGTCCTTGAAATGATTCAGCGTGTCGATGCAGACGAAGTCCCGGATGTCATTCACTGCCATGATTGGCAGACAGGTGTCCTGCCGGCGTTCCTGCGGATTCATTATCAACACCTGACACGTTATCAGGAAATTAAAACGGTCTTTACAATCCATAACCTGCAATATCAAGGGGTCTTCCCGGAAGAAGTACTCGGCGACCTGCTCGGGCTCAGCCATGAACATTTCACGGCAGACGGTATCGCTCATAACGGACTCGTCAACTATATGAAGGCTGGACTTGTCCATGCCAACCAAATTACGACTGTCAGTCCGTCTTACCGCGATGAAATCATGGATCCATACTACGGTGAAACACTGGAACCCGTCTTGCAACACCGTGCCGTCGACGTCCGCGGGATTTTGAACGGTATTGATTACCGGCAGTTCAGCCCGGATACGGATGAGCATCTGGTAGAAAACTATGATGTGAAGACGGTCGAAGAAGGAAAAGCAGCCAATAAGGCAGCCTTACAACAGGAACTTGGCTTACCGGTCAATCCGGATGTGCCGTTATTTGGCTTTGTCTCACGTCTTGTCGACCAAAAGGGAATTGATTTACTCGCCCATATCCTGCCTAATCTGTTCGAACTGGATGCCCAGTTCATCATTTTGGGTTCGGGAGAAGCGGAGTATGAAGGGTTGTTCCAGCATGCTTCAACGATTCGTCCGGATAAAGTAGCTTCCTACATCGGTTTTGATGTCGGACTCGCTCAACGGATTTATGCCGGAAGTGACGCCTTCTTGATGCCGTCACGTTTCGAACCGTGTGGTCTCAGTCAATTGATTTCGATGAAGTACGGTTCGTTGCCGATCGTTCGGGAAACGGGCGGTTTACGTGATACGGTTCAACCATTTAATCAGTTCACTTTAGAGGGAAACGGCTTCTCGTTCTCGAATTATAATGCGCAGGAGTTCCTTGATGCCATTAAACGAGCGATTGAGACGTATCATGATAAACCTGTATTCAAGCACCTGATTGAGACAGCGATGCAAGAAGACTTCAGCTGGATTCGATCGGCTGATGAATATTTGGCGCTCTATCGTTTAATCGCACCGTCTGCTGACTGAAGGGGATTACGGGAAATGGGGTTTTGTGATGTTTAAAGACAAAGAGAAGTTCAAGAAGAGGTTTAATGAGCGATTTATTTCCATGCATGGTAAGGCGCTAGATGATGCAACAGAAAATGATGTATACCAGACGTTAGCCTACATGGTGCGGGAATATGTCACGACGGACTGGATGCGGACGAAAGAAACCTATATCCATAAAAAAAGTAAACAAGTCTATTATTTTTCACTTGAATTTTTACTCGGTCGATTCCTCTACAATAACCTGTTGAGTCTCGATGTGTTGGAAGAGGTGCGAAGCGGTCTTTCAGAACTCGGCTATAATTTGGCTGATTTGACGGAAGAAGAGCCGGAACCGGGTCTTGGGAATGGAGGACTGGGCCGTTTAGCAGCCTGTTTCCTCGATTCACTCGCAGCACTCGGCTTGCCGGGGCACGGAAACGGTATCCGTTACCAATATGGTCTGTTCAAACAAAAAATCATCGACGGTTACCAAGTCGAACTTCCGGATAACTGGTTGAAGAACGGCAACATGTGGGAAATCCGCCGTTCGGATAAAGCAGTCGACATTCCATTTGGCGGAAACGTCTGGCTCGAGGAGGTCGAAGGCGGCAAGTACCGTGTCCATCATGAACCGGCAGAAATTGTTCGTGCTGTCCCTTATGACATGCCGATCGTCGGGTATCAGAACGGGATCGTGAATAACTTACGTCTGTGGAGTGCTGAGTCGCCGTATGACGACGATGAACTGTTAAGTCAACACCGAGGCAACTATAAAGACCTGCTGAGCCATAAACAGGCAATCCAGACGATTTCCGAATTCTTATATCCGGATGATACGACATATGAGGGGAAAGTCTTACGTCTAAAACAACAGTATTTCTTCGTCTCGGCAGGACTGCGGAGTATCCTGTTGTCACATAAAAAACGAAATACGTCGCTGAAGCATCTGGGAAATCAAATTGCGATCCATATCAACGATACCCATCCGGTCGTTGCGATTCCTGAATTGATGCGGATATTGATTGATGAAGAAGAATATTCGTGGGAAGAATCATGGCGGATCACAAAAAGTGTCATGTCCTTTACGAACCATACGTTGCTTTCGGAAGCATTGGAACGCTGGCCGGTTGATCTGTTCCGCAACCTATTACCGCGTATTTATCTGATTGTCGAAGAAATCAACCGTCGATTCTGTAAAGATGTCCTTGATAACTATCCGCACCTGGAAGCGAACATGCGCGAAATTGCCATCATCGCAGACGGGATGATCAACATGGCGAATTTGGCTGTCGTCGGTACCCATTCAACGAACGGTGTGGCTCAAATCCATACAGAAATTCTCAAGCAACGCGAAATGCGATTGTTTTACGAGATGTTCCCGCTTCGCTTTAACAATAAAACGAACGGGATTACACACCGCCGATGGTTCCTGTTATCGAATCCGGCACTCGCCGACCGTGTGACGGAAGCAATCGGAGACAGCTGGATCAATCATCCGTCCGATTTACAAAAGCTGACGAAGTTCGCAGAGGATCGTACACTTCAGCAGGACATCCAGGCCATTAAGCTGGAGAGTAAAAAGGAATTGGCAGAGTTGATTGAGAACGAAACGGGGATCGTTGTCGATCCGCATTCGATTTTCGATGTCCAAGTCAAACGGCTTCACGCGTATAAACGACAATTACTTAACGCGCTTCATATTCACTCTTTGTACTACCGTCTAAAAGAAGATCAATCATTCCAGATGACACCGCGGACGTTTATTTTTGGTGCAAAAGCGGCTCCTGGGTATCATTATGCAAAAGAGGTTATCCGTTATATCAATTCTCTTGCGAATCTGATCAATTCGGATCCGGATGTCAGTCCTTACATGAAGGTTGTATTCCTTGAGAACTACCGTGTATCGCTTGCAGAAAAAATCTTCCCTGCCAGTGATGTCAGTGAACAGATTTCGACAGCAAGTTATGAAGCGTCAGGAACCGGCAACATGAAATTCATGATGAACGGAGCATTGACGGTCGGAACGCTGGATGGTGCCAACATCGAGATTCGGGATGAAGTCGAAGATCCGAACATCTTCATTTTTGGTCTGACGCCGCAAGAAGTCATGAACTATAAAAAATACGGCGGATACAGTGCATACGATCAATACAGTGCACAACCCGAACTGCGCCGCGTCATTGACGGACTGGTTGACGGCTCGCTTTTCCCGACAGGCGAGTTCCAGGCCATCTATGATTCTCTGTTGACGTACAACGATGAATATCTGATTTTAAAAGACTTTTTATCGTATCAACAAGCACAGGAAAGAATCGGACGGGCTTACCAGGATCCTGAGAAATGGTACAAGATGGTCATCATGAATATCGGAAAATCCGGTGTCTTCTCGAGTGACCGGACCATTAAAGAGTATGCGAATGCGATTTGGAACATCAAACCGGTTCAAATCTAAAAAAAGTCCGATGAGAATCGGACTTTCGTGTACGTTATCGTGCGACCTCATCAGTTTGGCTGATCCAGTCGCTGTAAGATCCCGCATAGAGCCGGACATCGGTTTTACCTAAAGCGTGCAGGGCTAAGACGTTAACGCAAGCCGTCACGCCGCTCCCGCAATAAAGAATCGGCGATTCCGCTTCGAGCAGATCAGCGTACAGTTCTTTTAAGTCTTCCGCATCTTTTAAGCGGCGGTCTGGTGAAATCGCTTCTTCGAAGAAACAGTTCACGGCACCCGGAATATGGCCGGCGATCGGATCAATCGTTTCATTTTGACCTTGGAACCGATCAGGTGAGCGGGAATCGACGAGATACGTTTCTGCCGGACGATTTTTAACTTCTTCATACTGAATCAGCATGTCATCTTTAAAGTCGGCTTGATAAGTCGATTTTTCAAAAACAGTTGATTCCGTACTCATGGGGAAGTCAAACGCGAGATAAGACGACAGTCCACCTTCAAGTACAACGACACGTTCGTGGCCGGCCCATTTAAAGAGCCACCAGGCACGGGCGGCGTAGGGGAAGCCGTCATCATATAGGACGATGAAGTCATCACGCTCGACTCCGAGCGACTCCAACGTGCCGACCCACTGCTCCTTGGACGGGAGTGGATGACGTCCGCCCATCTTGGAACGTGGTCCTGATAAATCAGTTGATAAATCTAAATACTGTGCGCCCGCGACATGGCTTTCCTTAAACGCTTCACGACCATAATCGGGATGTTGCAAATCATAGCGACAATCAAACCAGCGAATCTGATCCGTATGGACAAGTTGCTGCAAGTCAGTCATTTGAATGGTTGGAAACATGAACATCACCTTGACCCTTTCTAAAGTAATCATATGAAAGGTACCGTGTTATCGCAAGTCGTAACAAATATCTCATGCAGACAAACTTAAAGGAGTGGACACTATATGTCATGGAAAGAGACTTATCAAAAATGGAATCAGTTTGCAGGCTTAGAAACTGAACTGAAAGAAGAATTGACGGCACTCGCAAACGACGAGAAAGCAGCCGAGGAAGCGTTCTACAAAGAGTTGGAATTCGGAACAGGCGGTATGCGCGGGGAAATCGGTGTCGGAACGAACCGGATGAACGTGTATACAGTTCGCAAAGCTTCACAAGGATTTGCCGACTTCATCAAGGCGGAAGGCGCGGAAGCGGTCGCGCAAGGGATTGTCATTGCCCATGATTCCCGTCACTACTCTCCTGAGTTTGCGTTAGAAGCAGCGAAGACGCTTGCAAGCAACGGAATCAAAGCCTATTTATTTGACGGACTTCGTCCAACGCCGGAATTGTCTTTTGCAGTGCGTGAACTCCGTGCAGCAGGCGGAATCGTCATTACAGCCAGTCATAACCCGCCGGAATATAACGGCTATAAAGTCTATGGAAATGACGGCGGCCAATTACCGCCGAAAGAAGCGGACGATCTCGTCTCTTATGTCGATCAAGTGGCAGATGAACTTTCAATTGAACTGGAAGCAGAAGAAGTCTTGCGTGCGAATGGATTGATCGTACGTGTCGGCGAACAACTGGATGACGCATACCAGGAACAATTGAAAACGATTCGTGTCTTACCGACGATTCAAGACGAGTTAACGGCACCGCTGAAAATTGTCTTTACTCCGCTTCACGGGACAGGACTTGTACCGGTCACAGTCGGATTGAAGAATTATGGGTTTGAACACGTGACGGTCGTTGAAGAGCAGGCGGAACCGGATGGTGCATTCCCAACCGTTTCTTCTCCGAATCCAGAAGAACATGCGGCATTTAAGTTAGCCATCGAATACGGCGACCGTGTTGATGCAGATGTGTTACTCGCAACGGATCCGGATGCCGACCGTGTCGGTGTTGCGACACGTGATGCGGACGGAGAGTGGGTCGTGCTCACAGGAAACCAGACCGGCGCGTTACTGCTCGACTACATCTTATCGCAAAAAGCGGCTCAAGGCACATTGCCGAAAAACGGCTTTGTAGCAAAAACGATTGTCACATCAGAACTCGGAGCCCTGATTGCAAGACATTATGACTTACACGTTGAAAACACATTAACAGGATTTAAATTCATCGGTGAAAAAATCAAACAATACAATGAATCCGGTGAATATGAATATCTGTTTGGTTATGAAGAAAGCTACGGTTATCTGATCGGCGACTTCTGTCGTGACAAGGATGCCGTCCAAGCATGCCTGCTTGCTGCCGAGATGACAGCGTATCACAAGAAAGAAGGACGGACGCTGTACGAGGCATTACAAGCCATCTATGAGCAATTCGGTTACTTTGAAGAATCACTCCGTTCGTTGACGCTCAAAGGGAAAGACGGTGTCGCGCAAATCGGCCGGATCATGGATACGTTCCGCGAGCATCCGCCAAAACAAGTAGCGGGTGAAAAAGTCGTCTTATTTGAAGACTACGATGCAAGCATTTCGCATGATTTGGTGAAGCATCAGCCGTCACCGATCAATCTGCCGAAATCTAATGTCTTGAAATTCACGTTAGAAGACGGTTCGTGGTTCTGCCTCCGCCCATCAGGGACTGAACCGAAAATCAAATTCTATTTCAGCGTGACATCACCTGACGCTGCAGAAACAACACGTAAACGTCAGATGATTGAAGATGAAGTAATGCAGGAAGTCGAACAAATTCAATAAGCATTAAAACTGAAAGTGGAAAAACGGTAGAGCATGATTGATGCTCTATCGTTTTTTTAGTACCCGTCAGGAAGAAAGACGTAAATCGTGCAACCGTTACCAAATTCATGTAAAGTGAACGTTGAAGCACCATACAGAGATAGGGAGATGAGTAATGATGGAACGTATACACTTAACAGAAGATCTTTCATTTTCAAGAGTCATACACGGTCTGTGGCGGTTAAACGAATGGAACATGACGGTTGAAGAGCGACTGGAGTTAATTGAGCAATGTTTAGCATTAGGCATCACGACGTTTGATCATGCTGATATTTACGGCGACTATACGAATGAAGGATTGTTCGGCGAAGCACTGGCTTTGAAACCGGAACTGCGCGAACGGATGGAAATCGTTACGAAGACAGGCATCAAGATGAAGGGAAACCATTTCTCTGATCAAAAACTGTCATTTTACGATACGACAAAAGAACATATCATTGAACACGCGACACGTTCATTAAAGGAACTGGGTGTCGACTACATTGATACGTTATTGATTCATCGTCCGGATCCATTGATGGACCCTAACGAAATTGCAGAAGCATTCGTTGAACTGAAGGAATCTGGTAAAGTCCGGACGTTCGGTCTGTCAAACCATACACCGGCTCAGCAAAGTCTGATTCAATCACGGCTACCGTTCATGCTCGTCACAAACCAGCTGGAACTGTCAGTCTCCGAACTGAAGCACTTCGAAGATGGTTCTGTTGATCTGTGCCACGAAAATGAAATGCCGCTCATGGCATGGAGTCCGCTTGCTGGAGGACGGTTATTCAACGAAGAGCAGTTTGCACCGCTTCGTGAAAAGCTTGAGGAAATCGGACGTGATATCGGTGCAGAAGCTATCGATGAAGTAGCCTATGCCTGGTTATTGAAACATCCGGCACGTATCATGCCAATCGTGGGTTCCGGAAAAATTGATCGTATCGAATCAGCTGTCCGGTCGACGCGTCTTGAATTGTCACGTGAGCAATGGTTTGAAATCTTAAAAGCTTCCCGTGGACGGGACGTCGATTGAAAAATAGCCTTCGGGCTATTTTTTTTACAAAAAAAGTCCCATCTCAAGGGGGAGTTGAGATGGGAGTATCTATAGGGTCATGCTTCGAGACGAAGCATTTCCTGACGATATTTATCTAAGCGTTCTTTACTGGCAGTGACAGCTGCTTGATCATGGACTTGGATAGCATCGAAGAGCGTACTGAGCTCATAATCGATTTCGAGGCGTAGCACTGGAATCCGCTGCTCTGCATCTTGTCTACGGAAAGCTTCAATTACTTGTTTCATCTCGGCCACGCTCCTTTTAAAGTTATCAGATAATTCTGATTTTTATTAGTATACTTGATTATTCCCGTGCTGGCTAGTATTAAACCTGAAAAAGATTAAAAAAAACACTTGGAATGTGTCATCATTCCAAGTGTCCTTAATTTTATTCCGGAATACTGAATCGTGCTTCGAGGCGATGTTGAACACCTTGAATCAAGGTCGACATAATCCAATAAATCGCAGCTGAGAACAGCAGTAATGGCATGACGAGATACGTCGTCGCCGAAATTTGATCGGACACATACGTCAGTTCTTCAACCGCAACGATTGTCCCGAGCGAAGTCGATTTGATGATATCGATGACCGAATTCGACAGGGGAGGAATGGCACGTGAAAGAGCTTGTGGAAGGATGACATCCTTAAACGTCTTCCGGCGCGGGATTCCGAGTGAATCCGCTGCTTCCCATTGTCCGCGATCGACAGACGAAATCGCTGCCCGGAAGGACTCTGAGATATAGGCAGAGAAGTGAAGCGACAGGCCGAATGCCAACGCTTGGAAACCGGTCAATTGCAGGACGACCAACCCATTATATAAAATCAGAATTTGCAGCAACAGTGGAGTTCCCCGGAAAAAAGAAACATACAATCGTGCGAAACCGCTTAAGACGGCAAAACGGCTATCCCGCATGACGGCAAGAATCAGACCGAGAAAAAGCGCAAAGACGATGGCAAATCCACTTGCAAGAAGTGTAGTGCCAATCGCCTTTCCGTAAACGTCCGCATTATCGCGAACGATTGTAAACAATTCCATCACTTACTGATGTCCTCGTTAAAGTATTTTTTCCCGATATCTGCGAGTGTACCGTCTTTTTGCATTTCTGCGAGTGCTTTGTTGAAGTCTTCAGCATACTTGCTGTTTTTTGCCATCATCAGACCTGATTCGTTTTTATCAAACGTCTCACCGACAGCTTTTACTTTGTATCCTGCTTTTTTAAGTTCTGTCAGGACAAACAGACGGTCGTTCATGGCAGCGTCGACACGACCTGCTTCAAGATCTTTCAAGACCTGGTTTGCGCCTTTGTAGTACTTGACTTTCGCACCGGCTTCTTCTGCTGTTTTCGCGTAGAGCGAGCCTTGTGTCGAACCAACTGTTTTTCCTTTTAAGTCGTCAAGCGTCTTGATGTCATTTGTTTTGTTGTTGACGATGATGGTTGAACCGGAAACTGTGTAGGCATCAGAGAACGCATATTTTTCTTTCCGCTCATCTGTGATACCCATTTGGTTTGCGATGACGTCAATTCGTTTTGAATCGAGTGCCGGAATCAAACCTTTGAAGTCCATCGCTTTGTACTCGACTTGATAGCCGGCACGTTTTGCGACTTCGTTCATGACATCGATATCATAACCTGTCAGTTTACCTTTTTCTTTATACGTAAATGGTGGGTAAGTTGCTTCTGTTCCGACCGTTACGACTTTTTCGTCTTTGTTTGCTTCTTCGTTAGAAGCGCCGCACGCCGCTAACACCCCCGCTGTTGATAGTGCTGCTACTGCTAGCTTTAGTCCGTGTTTCATAGCGCTCTCTCCTTTAAATAAATAAATGATTTCAATTCCTAGTTTTCGAATAGGATTAATTTAAGACTACAAGCAGTATCATACAAAGTTACAGGAACGTCTGTCAATAAAAAAGACTGCCCATAAATGGACAGCCTGACTGCAGTTACTGAACGCTTGAAAATTAACGGATTGTCGCTTCTGTTGCCGCATCGAAGAAATGTGCTTTCGTCATGTCGAAGAAGAGGTCTAAATCTGAACCCATCTCGACGTGTGAACGTGAATCGACACGTGCTGTGAACGCTTGATTGCCGACTTTCGAGTAGAGGTAAGACTCGGCTCCCATGAGCTCGGATACTTCGATATGGGCCGGGAAACGGTGTGCTGTTTTTGTATCCTGATAGATCAATTCAGCATGAATATCTTCCGGACGGATTCCGAGAACAAGATCTTTACTTGTGTAACCGCGTTCGCGGAGAACTTTCATCTTACCTTCAGGAACTTCGAATTTTTCTTCCGTGCCGGTGACGTGGAAGAGACCGTCGTCTGCGAGTTTACCTGTCAGGAAGTTCATCGATGGAGAACCGATGAAACCGGCAACGAACATGTTATCCGGGTGATCGTATACTTCTTTTGGAGTTCCGACTTGCTGAATCAGACCGGCTTTCATGATGACGATTCGAGTCGCAAGTGTCATCGCTTCTGTTTGGTCGTGGGTCACGTAGATCGTCGTCGTCTCAAGACGTTTGTGCAACTGGATGATTTCCTTACGCATTTGAACACGGAGTTTTGCATCCAAGTTTGAGAGCGGCTCATCCATCAAGAAGACTTTTGCATCACGAACGATGGCACGGCCGATTGCGACACGCTGGCGTTGTCCACCAGAGAGGGCTTTCGGTTTACGCTCCAAATATTCTTCGAGTCCGAGAATACGTGCTGCATTGTCGACACGCTGTTTGATTTCGTCTTTCGGGAACTTCCGAAGTTTCAGACCAAATGCCATGTTATCAAAGACGTTCATATGTGGATAGAGGGCGTAGTTTTGGAAGACCATCGCGATATCACGATCTTTAGGAGCCACGTCGTTCATGCGTTTTCCGTCGATGACGAAATCTCCGCCTGAAATTTCTTCAAGACCGGCGATCATTCGTAATGTCGTCGATTTACCGCAACCTGATGGTCCGACGAAGACGATGAATTCTTTATCTTTAATATGAAGGTTAAAATCATCCACTGCTTTTGCTGTTCCTGAATAAACTTTATCAATATGCTCAAGACGAATATCTGCCATGTGTACATCCTCCTGTAAATTAAGTAATCGGTTAATATAACGCTTACAAGATTCAGTATAGGAGATACAGAATGAAAATCATATGGACAACATGACTGAATGTAACCGTTATCATTTGGTCACTATGCTACGAGAAGCAGCATATAAAGGAACATGGCTCCTTCAAACGACCGGATATCGATTTCCGTCTGTTCCGTCAGTCGATCGAGTCGGTACTGCAGACTGTTTCGATGTAAAAAGAGATGTTTAGCCGTCAGGGATACATTTAAGTTGGCGCGGCAAAAAGCATCAATCGTCTCGCGTGATTCGCGTTCGAGTGGTGTAATGAACCGTTCAATCAAATCGTCGCGGACTTCGTTTGACAGTAACGTCAAACGCATCAAGGCAGGTAGAAACCGTTCGATGTGTAACAACGGAAGTTCACGTAAGGCAGCTTGTTCCAATCGAAACTGTCCTGCCAAATCTCCGGATTGACGCTGTTGTCCGATTAGTACTTTGCCGTCCATCAGAAAATCAGACTGGAGAGCCGTGAAAAAATCGTGTAAATCATTTTCTGAGACAGAGTCTTCCCGTTCGATGACGACAAGACGATTGGACGTCAACGGAATAATCCAACTCGACGGATGAAAAAAAGATGTCAGCAGTTGTTGTAAATCTTCCCCGGTCCGTACATCGAGTTGTTCAAACAAAAAATGAATCATCCGAAACGGATGGGCTTCCTCACTGTACGGTTGTTCCAGCCGGCGGCGCCACGTGACGATCTGCTCCGACTCCGAGGTAACGACCCGTTCGGCAAGCAGGTCGAGCAAGTCCAGTTCGCGGGGGGTGAGAATCGTATTTTCAATCCCGAAACGAAGTCCATCGGCTAACTGATATACGGTATACTTATCGGTACAGTACACGGTAGGATCGGTGGAGAGATGATCCTTAAATAAGACGGTTAATTGATGTAACATACAAGGCGCCTCCCTAAAAAGTTCTACTAAGACTTTACCACAATACCAAAATCGGAAGGAACGAGGATCTATGCAAGTGGAAGTTGATTTAGTCATAAAGATGATCGGGATGATCATTATTGGAGCCTTGATTGGGGCAGTCACCAATCATCTCGCAATCCGGATGCTGTTTCGTCCGCTCGAAGCGAAGTATATCGGAAAGTACCGGATTCCGTTTACACCGGGATTAATTCCCAAACGGCGTGACGAATTAGCGGCAAATCTCGGACGAACGGTCGTTAAACATTTATTGACTCCGGAAGGGATCAGCAAACGGCTTCAGCAACCGATTGTTTATGAAGCGATTACGCGGATGATTCAGCAAGAGGTACAGAAATGGACGCGGTCGACGAAAACGATTCGTGAAATTGCCGAACGGTTTGTTGCGAATCCGGAAGGGAAATTACAACAACAAATCGATCAGGAACTGGAATCGATGGCAGGTGCGATTAAAGCGGCACGGTTAACAGAAGTCCTCGGTGAGGGCGGAACAACGAAAATCAAGACGGCGATTCCCGGAATGGTCGAGGCATTACTTCATCAAACCGAACAGTATTTTGACAGTCCTGCCGGGAAAATGAAACTCGAAGAAACGGTCGCCCAGTTCATTCAAAGTAAATTAGGCGGAGGCATGTTCGGAATGCTGCTTGCCAATGTCAATATCGTCGAAATGATTCAACCGGAACTCAAACGGGTAATACAAGGAAAGTCGACACATCAGTTCATCAGTGAAATGGTCGAACAAGAAGTCCATACCTTACTGGAACGGACGGTGGAGTCGTTGCTTGAGCCGGAGACGGAACGGCAAATCATCGAACGGATGAAATCGGAAATCGTAACGCGTATTCCGCTGGCGGCATTACTGGATACGCCATTACATGAATTTCTGGAACCGCTTGAAGTCCGGATCAGTCAAGAGATGGTCCCGATGCTTTCTAAACAAATGGTGAATCGTCTGATCGAGCAGGTCGAGCAAATCATGGCGACACTCGATCTCGAAACGATTGTCCGGGAGGAAGTCGATTTACTTGATACCGCCTATCTGGAAGAAATCGTTTTATCGATTTCAAGACGGGAATTCCGGGCTATCACTTGGCTTGGAGGGTTATTAGGTGGTTTAATTGGGATGATACAAGCGATACTTCTTATCGTTTAACTAAATTGGAGGGTTCACACATGTCTGAAACTAACTTATACGATCATGCCTACACACTCGAGCGTGCACTTCGCGAAACGTCAGAGTACACGACACTGAAGGATTTATACGCGCAAGTCAATGCGGATCCAATGTCAAACGAATTATTCGCTTCATTCCGCAACGTACAACTCGAATTACAACAAAAACAAATGCAAGGTGAGGAAATCACACCTGAGGATATGGCATCGGCACAAGCGAAGATGCTAGAAGTCCAAAACAATCCATTGATTGGTCAACTGATGCAGGAAGAACAACGCATGCACACGATGTTGACGGAAGTGACACAAATCATCATGAAACCGCTTGAAGAGCTGTACGCACCGATGATGGAACAAAACCAAGACGACGTTCAGTAAAATCATTTAAAAAGCCTCGGCGCCATTTCATTGGACCGAGGCTTTTTTTCATGACGTTTTTTCTGTTGGAACAAGACGAGGAAGGTAAGCCCGTTCGAAATGAATCAACTGTCCGGAACGGGTCACGCGTGCCCCGCGGTGTTCCAGATTGGCTTCTTTCAAACGACGGATGCCTTCCTGGCGTGCCTCCGAATCGGATGAAGCGTCAAATGTATCATCAAGTAATGTTTCTCCCCGATCTGAAAATGCAGTAATCGTATAAACCATGGCTGATTCCTCCTTGTCCGAAATGACTAATTTAAGTGTAATGAATAGTCATTCATTTTACAAGTAAGAATCGATATCCTGCCACGTCAATTGTTTGGAGAGGGGAGGGGCCTCAAGATGACTGACGCTCATCCCGATTAACCGGATCGGACCTGAAAATTCAATTTCATTAAACAGCTTGGTCGTGACCCGGAGCAACGTTTCCTCGTCAGCGGTTTCTTCTAAAAAGGTATACCGTTTAGAGCGGGACTGGAAATCTTCCGTCTTCCATTTAATCGTAACAGTTCGACAGACCAGTTCTTTTTGGTTCAGTGTCTTGACGACGGACAGCGCTTCCCGTTTCAGCGTTTCGAAAATGGTATCGATATCTTCTGTGTCTTCTTCGAATGTACTTTCGGAGCCGATGGATTTTCGTTCCCGGTGCGGGCGGACCATTCGCTCGTCTTGACCGTGTGCCATCGTATACAACTCCGTTCCCCGGTCCCGACCAAGTAATCCCCGCAGTTCAGCGATCGGCGATTGTTGAATATCTGCGACCGTTTGGAAACCATGTTTCTGAAGTGTTTGCTCCGTGACTTTTCCGACCCCGTGTAAATCCCCGATTTTTAATCCGGATAAAAAAGGTAAAACATCATCCGGCGGCAACACGGTTAATCCGTTCGGCTTTTGATGACCGGAAGCGATTTTAGCGACCAGTTTTGAGTTCGATACGCCGGCGGAAGCAGTTAAACCTGTCCGCCGTTTAATTTCAGCCAGGATGTACTGGGCGATATGCGTCGCGCTCGTCATTTGCAGGTTATTTTCCGTGACGTCCAGATATGCTTCATCAAGAGATAACGGTTCGACAAGAGGCGTGACCTCAAGAAACAACTCCATGATTTGGGCGCTGACAGCCCGGTACACTTCAAAACGCGGGCGCAGGAAAACGGCCCGCGGACACAGTTGGAATGCCCGTCGTGATGGCATGGCACTGTGAATACCGTATTTGCGTGCTTCATACGAACAGGTGGCGACGACACCCCGGGCATGAGGAGGGCCTCCGACGATGACGGGGACACCTTTTAGATGCGGGCGGTCACGTTGTTCGACGGAAGCATAAAAAGCGTCCATGTCGACATGAATGATTTTTCTTCCCACCATCGTCTCCTCCTTTCTTTCAATCCGTGAATTCGTTACACTAAGTATAACGAACTTATGTTCTTACATCTATTTTTTTACTTGCGACTTTTTATTTGGCATGCGCACAAGTGCTCCTAACCAACCACGGCGTTTCATCCAATAAAAGATTCCACCGGTCGTAAGGAAAATCAAAAACAGGGAACTGGCATATCCGTATTTCCAGTCGAGCTCAGGCATATTTTTAAAGTTCATTCCCCAAATTGCACCGAGCGCCATCATCGGTGTAGCGACGGCTGTGAAAATCGTCAAGGCTTTCATGATTTCATTTCCCCGGAAGTTCGAGACGGTTGTCGACAGATCAAGCAATACTTCAATATCTTTTTGATAGTGTTCAATCAACATCAACAGACGTTCGACCCGCTTTTCGGCCAACCGGTAAGGTAAGGCGTCCGTATAGGTACTTTGGCGAACAAAAGCTTCAGGTCCCGCTAGTACAAGTTCACGGAACGGGACAATCAGATCCGACCAATTTTCGATCGTATCCCGTAAACCGAAGATACTGTCGAGAGAATTCTCATCGATACTTCCCCGAAGCTCATCCTGTCTTAAAAACAGTTCGGTTTCAAAAGCATCGATTCCCGAGAAGTAAGTATTCATTTGCAGAGATAACAGCGCATAAAAAGCTTCGAAAGGGGTCGTCGTTTCAAAAGGTTCGATTAAGGAAACGACATGTTCCGATAAGCCGATTGTAATCAGTTCCGTCGGTGAAAGATAATAGCAGATGGAACGGCGGTCACTTTTATCAGCCGGATTTTGCCAAGTCACGATGGAGCCGTACAGTAAATCAAGTTCGACCCGTGTGAAGTTCATATCTTTTGTCGACAGTTGATTCAGCCAATCCAGTTTAAAAGCGTCGGTCGGTGTTTGAGAATGAAAGTATTCTTCAAATTCGGCAAGCGTTAAAAAACGATGCCAGGCAAAGTGGGAGTCGGATTCCATGTTTTAAGCTCCTATATAGTAGAATGATAGAGTGACGTCTGACAGTCAGAAGAATTTGTAAAAAAATGAGTCCGGATAAATAAAAAGGATGTGTTGTGAAATGAAAGGTATCGGTCAGTTAGCAATTGGTGAAATGCTCGATCAACGAGTCATGATCAAGCAGGCATTAAAAGGAATCGCTGCAAACGGAAAACCTTATCTGACATTGATTTTAGCAGATAAGACGGGAGAAATTGAAACAAAGATGTGGGACACGAGTGATCTTGAAAAATATGCCCCTAAATTCATCGTCCATGCAGCTGGTGAAGTGATGGATTACCGGGGACGGACGCAATTAAAATTGAAGCAAATCACCGTATTGGACGAAACGAATGTAGAAGACTACATTCAATCGGCGCCACTTCCGCGGGAACAGATTGAAACGGAAGTACTCGGTTTCATCGAATCGATTCAACATGCCGAGATGAAGAAGCTGGTCAAACATCTTGTCATCAAAGATTTTGACGCGTATTTCACACATCCGGCAGCGGTCAAAAACCATCATGCGTTTTATTCCGGTTTATCCTATCATGTCCTGTCGATGTTAAAACTGGCGGATCAAATTTCACGTCTGTATCCTACATTGAATCGTGATTTGTTGATTGCAGGCGTCGTATTGCATGATTACGCCAAAATCAAGGAATTATCCGATCCCGTAACACCGGAATATACGCTTCCCGGAAAGCTTGTCGGGCATATTTCATTGATGGTCGCAGAATTAGAAAAAGTCGGGGCGGAGTTACAAATCGACGCAGAAGTTTTGACAGTCTTACAACATCTCGTCTTAAGCCACCATGGGCGTCCGGAGTGGGGATCGGCAGTGGCACCACAGATGCGTGAAGCCGAGGTATTATTCCTGATCGATAATCTGGATGCGCGGATGACGATGATGGATCGTTTGCTCGAGTACGTGGAACCCGGCCAATTTTCTGAACGGTCGTTCGCATTGGATAATCGTTCATTTTATCGTCCCAAGCTGTAACAGGATGACGTAAAAAGATTCAACAGGATTTGAAATTGATCAGAGGAGTGGAATTCATGAAAACCAAACTATTCGAAGCAATCCAAATCGGGGGACTTCAGTTCCGGAATCGTGTCATCATGGCACCGATGTGTATGTACAGTGCAAAAGAAGATGGACTCGTAACCGATTGGCATATCACGCATTACGCCTCACGTGCAGTCGGTGGCGTCGGTGGTGTCATCTTAGAGGCAACAGCTGTCACACCGGACGGTCGAATCTCAGCCGGTGATTTAGGCGTCTGGTCGGATGATCACATTGACGGACTTCGCCGCATTGCCGATCAAGTAAAAGCAGCCGGTGCAAAAGCCGGAATCCAACTGGCGCACGCCGGACGGAAAAGTACGACGGCTAAACCGCCCGTCGCACCATCAGCAATCGGATTCGATGATTCATATGACCATCCGCATGAACTGACAGCGGAAGAAATTGATGTCATCAAACAACAATTCGTCGAGGCGGCACTTCGCGTCGAGCAAGCGGGTTATGATTTCATTGAATTGCATGGAGCACACGGCTATCTGATCAATACCTTTTTGTCCCCGTTATCCAACAAACGTCAGGACCAGTATGGTGGATCGATGGAAAATCGGATGCGCTTCTTGCTTGAAATCATTGACGCCATTCAAGAGAAGTCGGATCTGTCCTTATGGGTCCGGATTTCGGCAGCAGATCATGCACCGGGTGGAATGACGGCGGCGGATTATATCCCGCTGGCCGAGGAATTGTTAAAGCGGAACATCGACTTGCTGGATTGCAGTTCAGGAGCCGTTGTTGCCAATGCCGTTCCAGAAGTTTATCCCGGCTACCAAGTCCCGTATGCAGCGGAAATCAAACAGGCGACCGGCATCAAGACAGGTGCGGTAGGATTGATTACGACGGCAACGCTCGCGGAAGAAATCATCCGCAGCGAACGGGCGGACGTCATCCTGCTTGCACGTGAACTTCTGCGTCAACCGTATTGGGTTTATCATGCGGCAGCTGAACTTAAAGATGAGGTCAGCTTACCAAAACAATATGAACGGGCTCCGATTCGGTAAAGAAATGAACAGGGACTGACTCAAAAAAGAATCACTCGTCTTTTCACGTCCGTTCCTTAGGCGAGACACAAACCGGGTTCTCTGTCTCATTCAGACAGGGAACCCGGTTTTGTTTGTCTCTGTCAGCGTAAAAATGTGCTGTTTCCTAGAGGAGTTGCGTGAAGCGAGTGATTCCTTTAAATAAGACAAGGGTGGCAGAATTGGAATCTGCCACCCTTGTCTTTGTTGTTTTTACTGTTGTGGTTGTTGTTGCATCTGTTGTTGCATTTGTTGCTGCTCTTGTTTATCAAGGTCAAAAGCATCTTTGAAGTCTTTGTTTTCAACTTTAACATCATACTTTTTCATCAATGAACGGTAGATGTCGTTTGGATTGACTTGAGCTGATTTTTCTTCAGCCAAGGCTTTTTTAATTCGGTCGGATTCTTTTTCGAGCGTAAAGTCTTTTTTCTCTTTACGGTCTGTTACTTTAATGATGTGGTAGCCGAACTGTGTTTTGATCGGGTCAGAAATTTTACCTTCAACGCCATCCTTGAACGCATAATTTTCGAATTCCTCGACCATTTTACCTTTTGTGAAGTATCCGAGATCTCCACCTTTTGTTGCGCTACCCGTATCTGTTGATTTCGCTTTAGCGATTTTAGCAAAATCGCCGCCTTCATCAAGTTGTTTCTTGATTGCTTTTGCTTCGGATTCTTTTTCAACAAGAATGTGGCTCGCTTTTACTTCCACTTTTTCCTGGTTGAAGCGGTCTTCGATTTCTTTATCCGTTACTTTTGATTTTGCTGATTTCGCTTCTGTTAAAAGCATTTGTGTCCGAAGAACTTTTTCAAATTCTTTTTCGTTCTTGATACCGGCTGTTTGAAGAGTCGTATTGAACTGTTCTTTATCCGGGAATTGATCTTTTGTTTTCTTGACTTCAGCTTCTACTTCTTTATCCGTTACTTTTTTACCGTATTCTTTTTCAAGCAATTTATTCATCGTTTGTTGGAAAGCAATTTGTGCGCCTGCTTTTTGGTACGCCTCATCTTGGACGTCCGCTTTATTGACTTCTCCGCCTTTGTAGTTGATGACAGCTTCGTCATTTGAACCACATGCTGCTAATGTGAATACGCTTGCCACTGCTGCTACACTTAAAAGTTTCTTTTTCATACATACACCCCTAATTTACCATTTATTTCAACCGTTCTATCATATCATATCTTCGTTATCTTGACAGCTTTCCGCAAAATCGAAAGTGATCTGCTCTTACACTATGCTATCACATCAAGTACAGGAGGAGAGGACTATTTTTGTGGGAAATTGTGAGGTGCCGCAACGTTTTGAGACAGAATGGTAAAGGGAACGTCATGTGCAGAAAGACAGAAAAAAACGTCCTAGGCCTCAAGGCTTAGAACGTTAACTTCCGGAATTCATGCAAAGGTCATGCTTTTTTGATGGAATCGATGACAGGGTCTTGCGGACGACGGTCCGCTTCTTCCGTAATCATTTTCGATGTCTCGGCAAAGATGTCCATGAAGCTGTCACCGTAAAGGCGACGAACGATGGCTGAGATGTCCGTCAGCTCTGGGAATTTCCCGTACAGCTCCTGCAGAGGTAGAGAAGCACGGAAAACTCCGTTTTCTTCCGGACGGAATGCTTGAATCGTCTCAAGTAGGAGACTTTCGCCTTCCGGTGTCAGTTGAACATAGGTATTTCGTTTATCTGTCTCTTTTTTTGAAAACGTCAAAAGTCCACGGTCTTCTAATTTTTTAGAGAAGTTGAATGCAGTCGAGACGTGCATGACACCATATTTTGCGATTTCAGAAATCGAAGCACCACCCAGTGCATGAGAAATCCATAAAATATGATGTTCATTGATATTTAAATCAAATGGTTTAATCCAATTTTGCCAATCTTTTTCTACCGTTTTCCATAGTGCTTTGCTTAATTGGACAATTTTATGACTGTATAACAGTGCTTCTTGTCCAGGATATAATTTTTCGTGTTCCATATCTGACTCATCCTTTCGAAAGGTGACAATGGCTCAAACGCGCAAAATGCAAACTATACAAAAACAAATCGAAGCAGCGGACCGTTATTGTTGGGGAGTAAGATGATCGACGTCTTGTTTTGCCTCATCAGCAAACTTTTGAAGACGAGCGAGTGATTCTTGAACCTCTGATTGGTACTGAGAGACGTCTTTTGTAACTTCCTCTTTAAAAGCCGTACCAGAAAGTTTGGCTGTCTCTATTAGATTCTTTCCCTCCTGCGTTAAATCCTGCATACTCGTTACGATTGTAGAATAAGAATTTCGACGTTGTTTACCATTCGAAGAGTCACTTTTAGTACCTTGGCGAAGCGCCTTCAAACCGTAAAAAGTCACAAGCGACAGCGTAGCACCAAAAGCGACCCAATTACGATGGGGACGCTTCGACATAGTTTACCTCCTTTCGATATTAAAATATTTGTTTCATATTATTTTACCGAAAATTTGATATTAGAAACCTATTTCGGCAATATTTCTAAAATGAGTCAGTAATCGGACTGTTTTTAAGTCGTCAGAGACGATTTTTGATGGATTCGGCAATCGTTGCTAATTCCTCAGCCGTATATTCTTCATTGTGTACTTCCCATTTGGCACCAAACCCGTCATGTTTATCGTGGCGCGGGATGAGATGGAGGTGAAAATGGGAAACGGACTGCCCGGCAACCTTTCCCGTATTTGATAAAAGGTTCATGCCGGCAGCACCGGTCTCCTGTTGGATAGCCCGACTGATTTCCGGAACGGTTGCAAAAACAGCCTGTGCACTTTCTGATGATAAATCGTAAATGTTATCGGCATGTTGTTTTGGAATGACAAGCGTATGACCTTTCGTTACTTGTGAGAGATCAAGAAAAGCCAACACCTCTTCGTTTTCAAAAACCTTATGACTCGGGATTTCGTGATTGGCAATCTTACAGAAAATACAGTTTTCTTTTTGCAATAGACTCACTCCTTTAGATAGATATAGCTTCAGTATACTCGACCGACTCAGTCTTGCGGGCGATTGACAAGGATATGAAGGGTTTCTAAACTAAAGGAAATCCTAAAACATGAAAGTAGGGGAAACAAAGATGCCGTCTCGCATCACTGTTTATGAGAAAAAGAAAAAACGAAATCAGCGGATTGGACTCAGCATAGGGATCATCGTACTCGTTTGTCTGATGGCTTGGATTGGATGGAGTCAAATCAAACCGGCCGCCGAACGGCAACAGACCGACAAAGTATTTCAAAAGGCCTTGCAAGAACAAGACAAGGAAACGTTTCAGCAGCTAGTGTACCTTAACAATAAACCGTTAAAGCTGGCAGAAACGAATCAGCTCATGACATGGTTTAAGGCGGATCCGGAGCGCCTGGAACGAACGTTGGCTGAAATTAAGTCGGATCAAAAAAATTATCCGGAAAAAACCGTGAAAACATCACAACAAGATCTGTTTCTGCTCAAAAAACAGTCCGGACGATTATGGTTTGATACGTACACGCTTCATTTAAACAAGCAGACATTGGAAGTGAAAGTGGATACGGAAACGGCATCAATCTCAGTTGATGATGTACCGGCGGGGAAGGCGAATCAACAAACTCCGTTAATCATCGAACGTTTCCCGGGCGAATATGATGTGTCGGCGCGCGTGGAAGCGAACGGAAAGACGGGACAAGCAAGCGAAACGGTTCAGTTGGGGGATCAGAGAAATACGACGGTAGCATTTCAACTGGCGCAACAAGTTGCTCCGGATCAAAAGGAACAATACGGTGTCGATATCGAAAAGTTACTCGAAGCGGAAGTGAAGGCAAGAACCGGTAAAACCGTGGAACAGATGACGGCTTATGTCGGTAAAAGTCAATCTGAAGTGGAAAAATCATTTGGACCTCCGACGAACCGGATTGCCAATAAGGCAATATATGACGGATTTGAAGTGGCGTACGAGAATCAGGAAGTGAGCAGTATCTTGATTGATTTGAATAAAACAACATCTGAACTGGAAGCAGTGGCCGGCAAGCCGGAATCTAAATCCACTGAAACCATCGGGACGGTCTGGAAATATCCATCAAGCTTTTTTGACGATTTGTTGGGCTGGCTGAATATCAAGTCGGAAAAACGGGTGATTGAACGATCCGGTAAAATGTGGCTCGAGTTGCGTGATTAAAAAAGTGCAGTCCATATAAAAAAACCACGGGAGATATAAAATCTCCCGTGGTTTTTTCTGTACATTAGATTATCGTTTGTTCACCGCACGAAGGATGAACGATACGATTAAGATTAAGATGATTGCACCAAGGATAGCTGGTACGATTGCGAAACCAGCAACTGACGGTCCCCAACTTCCGAAAAGAGCTTGTCCGATCATTGAACCAACGAAACCTGCGATAATGTTACCGATGATACCACCTGGTACATCTTTACCGAGAATAAGACTTGCTAACCAACCAATAATACCACCAACGATTAAAGCCCATAAGAATCCCATTTAAAACACTCCTTTTAGTTTTAGTAGTTTAAATTATTTGCGACGTACTGAACGAAGAATCAACGATACGATGAAGATTAAGATGATAGCACCGAGGATAGCCGGAATAATTGCGAATCCGCCGACGACAGGTCCCATTGTTCCAAAGATTGCTTGACCGATCATTGCTCCGACGAAACCAGCGACGATGTTACCGATGATACCACCCGGTACGTCTTTTCCGATGATGAGACTAGCTACCCATCCGATTAATCCACCAACGATTAAAGCCCATAAGAATCCCATTTAAAAACACTCCTTCAATAAAATTTACGTTCTAGTTGTTATTTTGAAAAATCATTTACGACGTACTGAACGAAGAATCAGTGATACGATGAAGATTAAGATGATTGCACCTAAGATAGCTGGAATAATTGCAAATCCACCGACAACAGGACCCATTGTCCCAAAGATTGCTTGACCGATCATTGCTCCGACAAAACCAGCAACGATGTTACCGATGATACCGCCTGGTACGTCTTTCCCGATGATAAGACTAGCTACCCAACCGATTAATCCACCGACGATTAAAGCCCATAAGAACCCCATTCGGAACCCTCCTTTTCTTACTTTAGATTTACCTGTTTTCAGGCAGTTGTAAACACATTGAAAGATGAAAGCCTTTAAATAATCGTTTCAACCGGTGAGGTAAGAACGTTAAAATTAAAATGTCTAGACGATTATACCAGTTACCTCTTGAAGAAACTCGTATTTAAAATGCTACTTTCAATTTCTGTAAGTCGTTTTCATATATTGATGTAACGATTACACTTAGAGTAATTACCGTAAAAAGATGTATTCAAACCTTTTCTTCATAAAAAAATGACTCAAACTAGAAAAGTGAGAATGAATTGTCTAGGATGGTTAATGAAGGGAGTCGATGAGTGTGTTGTTAAAAATAAATGAGTTATCTGGGGGATACGGAGCAAAAAAAGTCCTCCATGACATTAAGATATCGGTAAATCGAGGAGAACTTGTTGGATTAATCGGTTTAAACGGTGCCGGTAAATCGACGACGATTAAACATATCCTCGGTTTGTTACCGGTCAAGTCAGGAGAAGTTCTGATCAACGGAGTCAGTTTAGAACAGGATGAACAAACATACCGGAAACAAGTCGCCTATATTCCGGAACAGCCGATGTTATATGAACAATTGACTTTACGCGAACATTTGCGTTTGATGGCACAAGGATATGCCGTCGAGGAGAAGCAGGCGCAAGAACGAATGAATCATTACGCAGAACGGCTTCGGATGACCAAACAGCTGGAATGGTTTCCGAGTGTTTTTTCCAAAGGGATGAAACAAAAGGCGATGATCCTCTGCGCCCTGGTGACAGGCAGTGAGCTGCTGATCGTTGATGAACCGTTTGTTGGACTCGATCCACTTGCGATTCGGGAACTGTTGACGATTTTCAGTGAATTAAAAGCGGACGGAAAAGGAATCTTGATGTCGACGCATATTTTAGAGACGGCAGAACGTCATTGCAATCGGTTCATCTTGTTGCATGAAGGACGGATTGCAGCGGAGGGAACGACGGAAGATCTTCGAAATCGCTACGATTTGATGGACGGTTCCCTTGATGACATTTACGTCGCTGCCATCGAGGAGGCAGAACGATGACAAGTTCTGTTTTATGGCGTACACGATACCAGGCTGCCATGGCGGAGATGACGAAGTATACCCGGTATATGGCGAACGGCGGATTGCTGTTTACGGTCTATTTCGTCGTCTTATACGGTCTTGTCGTGTACGGTCGATTTTTGGATCAGCTCGATCCATCGTTTCCGGGAAATCTGGTCATGGGCAGCCTGTTCATTTTGTTGGCGTTTTACCGCTCGACACGGACGTTTTTGACCGAGGCGGACCAAGTCTTCCTGCTTCCGAGTCTGCCGCACCTTGCAGGGTATATGAAGCGAATCCGGGTATATAACGCTCTGTTTGGTATGATCCGGGCAGTGATCCCATTTCTCGCGGTTGCTGTATTGTATGTGCGGACAGAAGAGACTTCACCCATCGGATTATTCATTCTGTTTGTCTCCTTAAGCATGATCGGTGCGGCTGCCAATTTATCAAAACTTGAAGGAGTCGGTCATCGACTGGTCCTCTTATACGCAACCGGTGCCGGAATTCTTATTATGCTCGGAATGGGTTCATTCAGTATCGTGGTGACGGGTCTTCTGTTGTTGACGCTTCATTTGAAGAAACAGGATCAGTTACCGTTGATGGAGTGGATTGCGCTGGAACAGGAATCAAGGGATCGCTTTTATCGGATTGCGAACTGGTTTGTTGATGTACCACGCCTGTCGACGACATACAAACGGCGGCGGCTGTTGAGTCATCTCGTCGAAAAAATCGGATTCGACCGGAACCGGACATTTGATTACCTGTACATGAAACAATTCATTCGAAGTACGGATGGAATCGGTTTAATCGTTCGTTTGACACTGATCGGCGCCGTCTTCATGTGGCTTGGTAAAGACAATGAATGGTTAGTGGTGCTTGCCGTACCCGCCTTCAGTGGATTAACCAGCTTTCAATTGGCGCCATTCACCCGGGCCATCGATTCCCATCTGTTGACCCGCCTATTGCCGTTTGGAGACGCAACGGCATCAAAACGGAAAGTCCTTCGAATCACTTCATTTTTACAAGTGGTGGTTTTAACGGGAATCGGATATGTGATCAGCGGTTTTCCGACTGTTATCGCAGGTGCTGTTTTAGCACTCGTGATCGCTGAATATTACGCGAGGAAAAAGTAACCGTAGAATCAAAGACAAAACACCCCTTCGCCGTCACGGCGAAGGGGTGTTTGACGTTAAAATTCAGTTGACCTTTTCAGTCGATTCTTCTTCATACGTAGGATGCAACTCTTTGCTGACCGGTGCAGGGAGGTCGTAAGAAGCTTGTCCATGCTCGGCGACGTCCAGTCCACGGAGTTCATCTTCACGTGTAATCCGGAGACCGATTGTTACATCGAGTAACTTGAGGAAGACGTAACTTAGGACACTGACGACGACGACGGCAAAGACGACGCCGAGTGCTTGGACCCCAAGTTGTGTAAAACCGCCGCCGTAAAACAATCCGGCTTGTCCGATGCCCGTCATTTCAACGAGTCTCGGTGAAGCGAAGAATCCGGTAGCGAGTGTCCCCCAAATCCCGGCGACACCATGAACTGAGAAAGCGCACAACGGATCATCGACGCGACGGGCAAGTAAAATACTGGTTCCGTACGTGATGACACCGGCGAGGAAACCGATTACGACGGCTCCCCACGGTTCGACGAAGGCACAAGCGGCTGTGATGGCGACGAGAGCAGCCAGGACGCCGTTGATGATCGACGGGATATCTGCGACCCGACGGTGCCAGAAAGAGATGGCGAGGGCACCAAGCGCACCGGCAGCGGTCGCAAGTAAAGTCGTCAAGGCGACATAACTGAAGAATCCGTCAGCAATCGTTAACGTCGAGCCGGCATTGAATCCGAACCAACATAACCAAAGGATGAACGCACCGACAACGGAGTAGATGACGTTATGGCCAAGTAACGGCGTTTTTTCTGCTCCGATCCGTTTTTTCAAGATTAAAGCAGCGACGAGAGCAGCGATTCCACCTTGTAAGTGGACGACCGTCGATCCGGCAAAATCCTGCATTCCGAGGGAACCGAGGAAACCGCCTGCCCAGACGGAACGGGCGATAATCGGATAAATGACAGCGACGAAGAATGTACCGAACAGCAGGTAGACGGACAATTTTGCCCGTTCCGCAAAACCGCCCCAAGCGATGGCAAGGGATACTGCAACAAAGGATAATTGGAAGAGGAACTTGACATCGATGGTTACATTTGACCAGTCAAGGCTTGAAAATCCGCCATGAAGGAAAAATCCTTCGGTCCCAATCAAACCGGGTCCGTCTCCGAACGTCAGTCCGAAGCCGATTGCCCAAAAGGCAAGAGCCGCAACGGAAAAGCTGATTAATTGTTTAACCGCAACGTGTCCGGCATTCTTCGCCCGTAACATGCCTGTTTCGAGTAATAAAAATCCAATCTGCATCGTAAAGACTAATAAAGTAGCGAATAAGACATAAAACGTATCGACCGAAACTAACATTTCTTCTAATTTCATCGTCGTTCCTCCTTTATCAATTTAAAGTATGTGTTTACTTTAGACGGAAATCCTTTCCAAGAAACGTCTTGTGTCAGAAAATCTGACATGGTATTTTGAAGGAAAGGAGTGACGAAGATGAACTACCGGGAAAAGAAGGTGATGACGATTGGGATTGTCTGCGAACTGACCGGTTTATCGGAACGGCAAATTCGTTACTACGAAGAACGAAAATTGATTTTTCCGGAGCGGACGAACGGAAAAACACGAAAGTATTCCTTTACAGATATCGAGCGACTGGTAGAAGTCGCAGAAAAGATCGAAGACGGGTGGCGGACACACGAAATCCGTGAAAAGGAACGGAAAGTAACGGAGCAACAACGTTCGGATTTAATTCGTGGACAGTTGAATGCGGCCTTCGGACTTTACAAGAAACGGTGAACATTTGATGAACGGGTAACAGAACTGTAATTTTGTAAACGATTTATTGGCACACCGTTCTGAATTTCAGATATAATGTTTCTGTGTTCACAAACTTATCGTGCGTTATTTTGGGGCGTTAGAACGAGTAAAAGGGGTAGTTATGATGAAAAACTTTAATGATACATTTTTGCGGGCCATTCGTGGCGAAGAAGTAAGCCATGTACCGGTCTGGTATATGCGGCAAGCAGGTCGGTATCAAGCCGAGTATCGTGAAATCAAGAAGACACGGACACTTTTTGAGATTACACATGATCCTGAGTTGTGCGCCTATGTGACAGAACTGCCGGTCAAACAGTTGGGAGTCGACGCAGCAATCCTTTATAAAGATATTATGACGCCGTTGCCTTCAATGGGTGTCGACGTCGAGATCAAAAGCGGCATCGGTCCTGTCATTGCTAATCCAATCCGGACAATGGATGATGTTCAAGCGCTCCAAACCTTTAAAAAAGAAGATATTCCCTACATTTTCGAGACGATTAAATTATTGCGCGAACGTCTTGAAGTACCGTTGATTGGTTTTTCGGGAGCACCGTTTACATTAGCGAGCTATATGATCGAAGGCGGACCGTCAAAAGGTTATCATAAGACGAAAGCATTGATGTATGGTCACCCTGATGTCTGGCATGCTTTAATGGAGAAACTCGGAGATATGGTCATCGATTATATCAAAGCACAAGTTGATGCCGGTATCCAGGCGTTTCAAATCTTCGATTCGTGGGTCGGTACGACGAGTCGCAACGATTATGTCCTTTACATCAAACCGACGATGGAACGTATTTTCACAGAATTAAAAGAAACAGGCGTTCCGATGATCATGTTTGGTGTCGGAGCAAGTCACTTGGCAGAAGAATGGCATGATCTTCCGCTTGATGTCGTCGGACTCGACTGGCGTTTGTCGGTAGACGCGGCACGTGCACGCGGACTGACAAAAACCTTGCAGGGAAATCTTGATCCATCTTATCTGCTCGCTCCATGGGAGATTCTTGAAGCCAAAACAAAAGAAATCCTTGATATGGGCATGAAACGTCCTGGTTTTATCTTTAACTTAGGGCACGGCATCTTCCCGGAAGTGGATCCGGAAGTCTTAAAACGTCTCACTGCATATATCCATGATTACTCGAAAGAAAAAATGGAGGTAGCGAAATGAAAACACTAGGATTACTCGTCATGGCGTACGGTACGCCGTACAAACCGGAAGACATTGAACGGTATTACACACACATTCGCCGTGGGCGGAAACCGTCTCCAGAAGCATTGGCTGAACTGACAGAACGGTATGAAGCAATCGGTGGTGTTTCACCACTGGCACAAGTCACGATCGATCAAGCGGAAGAACTGCACCGCCAACTGACTGAAAAATATGCAGGCGAAATCGAATTCAAACTGTATCTTGGTCTGAAGCATATCGAACCATTCGTCGAAGACGCCGTGGAACAAATGGCGAAAGACGGTATCACGGAAGCGGTCACGGTTGTACTGGCACCACACTACTCGACGTTCAGCATCCGTTCATACAACGGTCGTGCGAAAGAAGTGGCAGACAAACACGGCATCCATCTCGCTTCTGTTGAGTCATGGTACAAAGAAGAAGCTTTCATCGACTGGTGGGGCACGGAAATCCGGAAAACATTTGATGCGTTACCGGTACCGGAAGATAAAGCAGTCCTTGTCGTCTCAGCCCACAGTTTACCGGAAAAAATCATTGCGAACGGTGACCCATACCCGGAACAATTAAAAGAGACAGCAGATTTAATCGCTGCCCGCGCCGGTGTCAAGCATATGATCACAGGCTGGCAGTCAGCCGGACAAACGCCAGAACCTTGGCTCGGACCAGATGTACAAGACTTGACGCGTGACGTCTATGAAGCAGAAGGATACGAAGCATTCGTCTACGTTCCGGTCGGATTCGTCGCCGATCACTTGGAAGTCCTGTTCGACAATGATTATGAGTGTAAAGTCGTCTGTGACGAACTGGGCATCCATTACGCACGTCCGATCATGCCGAACGCAGATCCTGCCTTCATGAAAGCGGTCACTGAGGCTGTTTCAAAACAGGTCGGCAGTTATGTCAAGTAAACGTCTCGTCATCGTCGGCGGTGGTATTACTGGTCTTGCCGCTGCCTATTACGCAGAACGTGCCTTTCCCGATTTGAACATTACATTGCTTGAAGCCGGAGAACGTCTTGGCGGGAAGGTCGCGACGTACCGGGAAGACGGTTTTACGATTGAGCGTGGACCGGATTCTTACGTCGCCCGCAAACACATTTTGACGGATTTGATTGAAGCAATCGGACTTGGTGAAAAACTGGTCCGAAACAATACATCCCAAGCGTTCATTTTGGATACGGGTGGCCTTCATCCGATTCCGAAAGGCGCTGTCATGGGTATTCCGACGGATCTTGACTTGTTCCGGCAAACGACGTTACTGACAGAAGAGGAGAAACAGGAAGTGGCAGACTTGCTGTTGCATCCGTCTGACAGTCTGAGGATTCCGGAACAGGACATTCCACTCGGTGAATATTTGCGTCCGCGGCTCGGTGATGCATTAGTTGAAAAACTGATTGAACCGTTGCTATCCGGAATTTATGCCGGCAACATCGATCAGATGAGTACGTTTGCGACCTATCCACAGTTCGTCGCGAATGAACAAAAAGCCGGCTCGTTGTTTGAAGGAATGCGTCTGATGCGTCCGCTCGATCAATTGCCGCAAACTCCCCAGACAACAATCAAGGCAACAGGACAGTTCTTATCGCTTGAAACAGGACTCGAATCGTTGATTGAACGGTTGGAAGAGGTGCTCGAACGCTCGGAAATTCGTCTCGAAACCCCGTTACTGGAGATTTCACGTGAAGATGGACGATACCGGCTGAAAACGGACCACGGTCCAGAGTACGCCGATTATGTCCTCTTGACGATTCCGCATCCGCAAGTCGTTCAACTGTTACCGGATGCTCATTTACCGGAACTTGAGCAATTAACGACCCACTCGACGGCAACGGTGACGATGATTTTTGATCAACAGGAGTCGCTGCCGATTGAAGGAACAGGTTTTGTCGTCAATCGACGGGCACCGTACTCGATTACGGCCTGTACGGCGATTGATCAAAAATGGAATCATTCGGCTCCCGATCACACGGTCCTTCGGGCATTTGTCGGACGACCGGGTAATGACCATCTGGTTCATGAATCAGATGAGGTATTGCAACAGGCCGTGCTTCAGGACTTGGAAAAGATCTGTGGTCGGACGTTAGAACCGAAGCAGGTCATCATCAGCCGTTTGATGGATGGTCTTCCTGCTTACACCGTCGGTCATGCTGACCGGATTCAGCGTGTCCGGGAAGAAGTGTTGGCACAATACCCGGGCATTTATCTCGCTGGCCTTGCCTATGACGGGGTCGGATTGCCGGATTGTGTAGCCAGTGCGAAAACAATGATTGAATCGATTGAACTTGAACAATCCCATACGGATGAATCCGTCAACAAATCATAATCAGTTTCTCCAGTGTATGAAACTCCACTATTTTAGGAGTTTCATACACTTTTTTGTTTTATCTGTAGTGAAAATAAGGAATACCTTATACATTCGATTGAAAAAGGCGACAGGTGAAAAAGGAGGGAATCCAGTGCTTGACGTGTTGAGTACGATGCTCGTCATATTGGCCTACGGCTTGATTATCGTGAATGTATTGGCAGTCATCACCGTCATTTTTTTTAGAGCGGCGGGATGTCGGCGCAACGTGGGCGTGGGTCTTGATTTTATATTTTGTTCCGCTAGTCGGGTTCCTGATTTACTTATTTTTTGGACGTCTTTTGAAAAAAACGAATTTTTATCACGTCGAACAAACAGAGCAACAAGAGCAGTCACGCCGTGTTGCTCTGCAACTGACTGAGCTCGACAAGCATGAGACACAACAGCGTCATCCAGCAATCATCCGGTACGATCAATTGATCCGGATGAATTTGACATCAAATGATGCGTTGCTCAGCTTTAAAAATGATGTCGTGATTTTATCGGATGGTGAACAAAAATTCAATCGGATGATGACCGATATTTTAAACGCGGAACACGAAATCAACATCCAGTATTACATCATTCAAAAGGATTCACTGGGACAGGCCTTGATTGCCGCTTTGACGAACAAAGCGAAACAGGGAATCAAAGTCCGGTTGCTGTATGATGCGGTCGGATCCCGCGATTTAAAACGGTCCGACTTTAAGGAATTAATGAAACATGACGGAGAAGTGTACGCCTTTTTCCCGCCGACAATCGGTCTGATTAATTTCCGTCTCAACAACCGGAATCACCGGAAGTCCTGTATCGTCGATGGGAAGATTGGTTATATCGGCGGCTTTAACGTCGGCACAGAGTATTTGGGAATTGATGAAAAATTCGGCTACTGGCGCGACACGCATTTCCGATTGGAAGGAGAGGTTGTTCACGATCAACTGGACCGATTCATCTTGGATTGGAACCAGGCCAGCGACAGCTATACACCTAAAAATACTTTTTATTATGGCGCCCACTCGATTGAACAGGAATTGCCGATGCAGATTGTGACGTCCGGACCGGATTCGAAAACGGAACATCTCAAAAATCTGCTGATTAAAATGATTTCATCCGCGAAATACTCGATTTATATCCAGTCACCTTATTTCATCCCGGATACGAGTTATATGGACGCTTGTAAGATGGCATTGCTGTCGGGTGTGGAAATCCGAATCATGATTCCGAACAAACCGGATCATCCGTTTGTTTACTGGGCGACGACAGCAGCAGCCGGAGAACTGATTGATTATGGAGCGAAAATCTATACGTATGAACCCGGATTTCTTCATGCCAAAACGATTGTCGTCGATCGGGAAATCGCCTCCGTCGGAACGACGAATATCGATGCCCGGAGCTTCCGATTGAATTTTGAGATGAACTCGATTGTCTACGACCGGCATGTTGCTGAAGAATTAGCCCGTTTGTTCGAAGCGGATTGTCTTGTCTGTGAGCAGCTGACCGCTGAAAAATATGCGGAACGATCCCGGTTCGTTAAGTTTAAAGAAAGTATTTCCCGCTTGCTGTCACCGATTCTTTGACGGGAATCAAATGGGTCACAACAGGAATATCATCTTGAAAATGGTATAGTAAAATGGAAAAAGATAAAGGAGAGTGAACGTTTTGGCAAAAGCAATCAAATTATTGATCTCAGACATGGATGGTACGGTGTTATCCAGCAAACAGAAAATAGAACCGGAAACGATTGCGGCAATTGAAGCTGCAAAAGAACAAGGCGTTGATTTTGCGATTGCGACAGGACGAAATTACTTAAATGCAAAAGAACTGACGGACGAGGCGGGCATTACGTGTCCGATCATCGCCTCCAACGGAGCACGTGTGTTGACTGCTGACGGCGAAGAGCTGAGTGCAACGACACTGACGACTGAACAGGCGCAACAAATCTACGGCATCATCAGTCAATATGAAGTGTTCTTCGAAATGTTTTGTGATAAAGGACTTGTCACAGCGCAAGGAGCGACGATTGACGCCGCTTATGATTCGCTGAAAGAAATGAGTCAGGAAAGTGACCGGGCCAAAAATGTCCTGGAATTTTTCCATGACCGGTATTATGTCAACGAAGATGTCAAAATGATTGACGGTTTCCGCTCCTTCATCCGCAACCAGACCAAACAAGTCTTTAAATTCATTTCTTTCTCATTTGATCAAGAGTTGATGAAGAAAATTTGGGAAGAAATCGAACAAAAAGTGGAGGGTGTATACGTGACATCATCCGGGCATGACAATATCGAAGTCATGGCGCTTGGTGCTGACAAAGGAACGGCGGTCAAAACGTTGGCAAACCACCTAGGTTTCTCGATCGACGAAGTGGCGGTCATTGGCGATAACTTAAATGATGTTCCGATGTTTAAAGTAGCCGGTATGGCCATTGCGATGGGGAATGGTCACGAGGACGCCAAAGCCGCGGCTCATCAAGTGACGAAAACCAATAATGAGAATGGTGTCGGTTATGCGATTCGTCAGTTGGCCGACGGATCTTGGACGTAAAATGAGAGGGGCAACCGACAGTGTTCAAAGCGTTTAAAGAGTTTGCATTTCGCGGAAATGTCATCGACCTGGCAGTAGGGGTTATCTTGGGGGCGGCTTTCAGCAGTATCATCAAGTCGCTGGTCGACAGCATCTTCATGCCATTGATTGGTATCATCATTGGTGGAATTGATGTCAAAGGATTGTCGGTCGAGGTCGGAAATGCTAATTTGTTATACGGTCAATTTCTGCAAGCAAGCATCGAGTTTATCTTAATTGCGTTTGCGTTATTTTTATTCGTTAAAGGCATCAATGCTTTTCGCCGGAAAGAGGAGACGACAGAAGAAGTCGCAGCTCCGACGACGGAAGAAAAACTGCTCACGGAAATCCGTGATGCATTGGTCCGTCAACAGGATGAACGGATGAAATGAGTAATCAAAAGGCGCACTTACCCCGGAACATGATCCGGATGGTAAGTGCGCCTTTTTTTATAAAATCGTTAACAGATGATTTTCAGAACAGACCTGAAGAGACAATTGCTTATCGATGCCTTTATCGAATTGAATCTCAAGAACGTCGTCCATCAAATGGACAATCGTTCCGTCGCCAAACGATTTATGACGAATCCGCATATTTTTCTCGACTTGAAGAAGTGGCCCGGCAGGTTTTTCATTCAAACGCGAAGCATAGCGGGCTTCTTTTTGTGTTTTTTGATCCGGATTAAGAATCTGGCGGATATTTGCGATGAATAAGGATTCCTCGACCGGTTTTGACTTATACCGGTAAGACAACAGGTGAAGATCATGCCGCGCGCGCGTCATTCCGACATAAAACAGACGGACGGCTTCTTCCATTTCTTCGAGTTGTCCGTCTTTGTAAGATTTAATATTATCCGACGATGGAAGCACACCGTTGATTAAATCAATCATAAAGACACGATCGAACTCGAGTCCCTTAGCACTGTGAAAAGTCGATAAGGTGACGGCATTTTGATGTTTGTTCGACTTCGCTTGACGCATGAGTTGTTCGAGGTGCAAAATCCGCTCTTTAAAGGCAAGGGAAGTCGGAAGATCACTTGCAACATTTTCAATCGTATTGAGCATCTCGAGTAAAAAATCAATGCTGAATCCAAGGCTGTCACTCATTTTTTTAAGATTTTTTTCATAACCGAGTTCATTGCGGATCAGTGCCAAAGCGGCAGCCGGACGGGCGGTTTGAATGGCAGCAAAGACGGATTTAATAGTTTTTAACTGTTTTTTTTGATAAAACTTCATCTCGACATGTTGAAGCAGCAGATCAAAGACATTTTCACCGTTCTGCAGTTCATAAAGACGCTGTAATTGAACTTTTGAGATATACCCTGCAAATTTCGTATGGATTTGCGCCAAAATCTCAACATCAGAAGGATCGTTTGCCAGTTCGATAAAATGTAAGACATCCTTTAAAACCCAATGGCTAAAGAATTTGTGATCGACGTCCTTGATATAAAAAGGAATTCCGGCTAAATCAAGTGCATTCATGATGTTGATCGATGATGAGTTGTTACGGTACAAAATCGCTACCTCTTTGAAATTCGTTTCCTCACGTAATTGGCGAATGACATACCGTGTTTGATCTTCGTAAGCGGGTAACGTCTCAACCGTGATGGCACGCGAAGAAGGATTCTCTGTATACATCTTTTTCGGGTAACGGACTTTATTCCGCTGGATGAACCGATTGGCTGTCTCAACGATCTCTTTTGAAGAACGATAGTTTTGTTCCATGTACAATACAGTCGCGTCGGGGTACGTATCCTTGAAGTGGATGATTTTTGATACATCAGCACCGCGCCAGCTGTACAACGTCTGATCATCATCGGCGACGACACAAAGGTTGTTGTGAGGCAGAGCCAGTTTTTCGACAAGTTGATGCTGCACCAGAGAAGTATCCTGACTTTCGTCCGTTAAAATATATTCAAAGCGGCGTTGATACGAAGCCAGTAATGCCGCATCCTGTGAAAGAATCGTATTGGCATACGTCAGCATATCATCGAAGTCCATCAGTGGATGGAGCGGATCCCGCAACTTAAATTGTTCATAAGCGGAGTAAATCTCCGGAAAATGTTTAATGGTCGTCTTTAATGTTTCAATGTCCTTCGTTGCCAATAAACGGTTTTTAACGAAGGAAATCATACGCAGTAATTCATCCATCTGATCTTCCGTAATGACACTCCGGTTGATTTCCTGGAAAATCCGGCGAAGAATCATCCGCTTATGCAACGGCTGCTCCGGACGGTGTGTTGCCGTTTTTTCAATGGCGCCTTCGATGATCGTATACTGAAGACGGTGTGTGGACGCATAATCACGGACGACTTGGAAAGCAAAACTGTGGATGGTCGAGAAAGAAGCCGTTGTTCCGATTAAATGATGAAACCAGTCATGAAAACGTTCTGCCATCTCATGAGCAGCGGCTTTGCTGAAAGTTAATCCCAGGATGGACCGGGGATTCACCTTTTTCTCAAGGATCAAATAGGCAATTTTAAAATTTAATGTTGTCGTTTTTCCTGAACCCGGGGAAGCGAGTAATAAGAGCGGACCTTGATCGTGCTCAATCGCTTGGCGTTGGACCGCATTTAATTTGGTTCCGGTTTCGATCTCCATCCGTTCGAAAAAGTCTGGGGACATCGGTTTATTCACCTCTTACCTTTATAAACTCAATTTTCTTTTCTTAGTTTAGCATTTTCAGTCGGACAATTGATTAAGTCTACACAAGAAGTGGAATATAAGTAAAGATAAAATCTTTTACACGAACGTTCCTGAAGCATTGGCTAAAACATCTAGAACATGTAAAATGGAAATAGATGTAAGGGGAGTGTTGTGTCTCCTTGACTAATGGAAGGCGGAAAAAGTATGTCTCAAGTAAAGCTGTTTATGTATACCAACGAACACTATGAACAATGTGATGCGTTTATTCTTCCGGAGGAACAAATCCAATTTACGACTTTTCCGACCGAGGTCGTGTCGGAAGCATTAAGCAATCCAGACAAGTTTCCGGTCGTCATTAAAAAAGAAACGGAAGTCGTCGGATTTTTCATCCTGCATTTAAATCCTCCGAAAACCCACCGGACGGATGAACGCAGTGTCCTGTTGAGGGCTTTTTCGATTGATGCCAGACACCAACAGCAAGGATATGCCAAAGAAGCGATGATGCAACTTCCTGCCTTCGTAAACGAACATTTTCCGGAAGTAACGGCGATTACGTTAGCGGTCAACAAAAAGAATATCGCAGCAAAATCTTTGTACTTCAAAACAGGTTATGTCGATACCTTGCAATCTGTCATCGGTCCGATCGGCGAACAACACATATTAGCCTTTGATCTTCAAAAAGAGACGGCTCCGCAATAAAAAACACATTCCTCAGCTGATTGTCTGTGAGGAATGTGTTTTTTTGTCGTGAAGATCATGGTCGATGATTTACAGGCTGTAAATCGCCAGATGCGCCGTCGCGTCACCGGTCAGAACGATGCCTTGGCTCGTCGTCTTCGGGAAAATCCGGGCGGAAGCCACGGCCTCCCCGTCATTTAGAAAAACTTCGACGGATGAACGATCGACGAACACGCGCAAAGTATGCAATGGTTCAGTCAGTGTGATCGAACGGGTCGCCCCATAGTCGAGTGCCGGTACTTCTGCACCTGACGATGCACGGTCCATTGTAAACCGTCCCGTTTGTTGATCGTACCGCAGAACCGTCTGTTCCTGGTCACTGACGCGAAGCTTCACTTCCAGTTGATCAGAAGAAAGCTGCAACTGAGACAGTTCAAGTTCGAAAATTTCTGCTTGTGCAGGCAGGAGTTGATCTACCAATTCCAGTTCCTGTTCGTATAACGTTTCTTTCCGGAGGGATGTCAGTTCCCGGACCGGTTTTTGACGCAATCGCTGATTTTCGAGTGTCAGTTCTCGGGGCAACGTCAAACCGTGTGCCCAGTTATACCGGTCACTTGGATACGAGATGTCAGGTAGTCCCATCCAGCCGACAAGAATCCGGCGTCCGTCTGCAGCGAGTGTCGTTTGCGGCGCATAAAAATCAAATCCGAAATCCAGTTCCACAAAATCTTCATGTTGGAAAGTGAGTTCCGGCAGGGCGAGCGGCTGTCCCATCAAGTATCCGGACTGGAAGATATTTTGATACCGGTCGTCCTCGGGAGAAATCCCTTGCGGACTGAACAATAAGAGTCCTTTTCCGTCGAGTTCAAAATAATCAGGGCACTCCCACATATAACCGAATTGATCATATCCGGTTTTGAGTTCACCCATCAACGTCCAGTTTTCCGCATCCTCTGACTGGTACATGACCGTACAGCCGCTTAAATCATCGCGTTGAGCTCCGATGATGCAATACCATGTATCATGATGCTGAAATACTTTAGGATCCCGGAAGTGTTCGGTATAACCGGTTGGAACATCCGGAATAGCAGGAGGCAGATGCTTTTCAATCCGACCGTCCGAACGAAGATGGCCGACGATTTGACTCGTGTGGCGATTCCATTCGGCATCCCGTTTGTTTCCTGTATACATAATATGGACCTGATCATTTTTGACGAAACCACTTCCGGAGTAAGCACCATGTGAATCAGGATCATCGTTTGGAATAAGAGCTGCCCCCTCATCGAACCAATGCACTAAATCCTTTGAAGTCATATGGTACCAATACTTCAATCCGTGGACGGGTCCGAGCGGGAACCATTGATAAAAGAGGTGGTACGTCCCGTTGTGATAGACAAATCCGTTCGGATCATTCAATAAACCGGTCGGAGGTTGGATGTGGAAAGAAAACCGCCAAGGTGAGTTCCGTACTTCTTCTTTCATGAGTTGATACACTTCCGGTGCAAGATCGGAAAGCGGGCGATAACGTGCTTCGCGTGTCCACTGATTCATGTTGTCAGCTCCTTGTTGTAAGTAGTTGGGGATTGCTTCTTCTATGCGTTCACATTACGGAGTAGCGGTGATCTTGTCAATAACGTCTCTTAGTAATGGAAGGTCAAGCATCCTTTGCCCTGGTGTTTTGAATCGTACAAAGCAATATCTGCCCGGTGAATCACCTGTTCGATCGATTCTTCCGCCGAACGGATGGCGACGCCGATACTGGCTCCAATCAATATAGTTTGTTGATTCAAAAGATAAGGATAAGAAAGTGTATGAATGATGTCTTTTCCGTATCGGTCGATTTCTTCTGTCGTAATCGGCTCGTTCAAGATAATTAAAAACTCATCGCCACCGAGCCGTGCCACAAGACCTTCGTAACGTAAGGATTTTTGAAGACGATCGGCGACTTCGATTAACAATAAATCACCCATGGCATGACCATACTGGTCATTGACAGCTTTGAAGCCGTCTAAATCAAGATACAGATAAATCTGGTCGTGCGTTTTACGCGACAGCCCATCCAAATAATCCGATAGACCATTCCGGTTCGGCAGACCGGTCAAAGCATCGTGAAGGGCGAGTGACTCGTACGTTGTCCGTTCTTGCTCGGTATGGGTTAATTTCGTCGTCAGTTCGCGTAAAGCGATGGACAGGACTTCGATCTCACGGATCCCGGTATGTGCCGGAATCGACTTGGATCGATCATGCTGCATAGCTTCTGCTGCCAGTGTGATTTTCTTTAAAGGGCGGGTCAACAGTCTGGCTACGAACCAACCGATGATGGCCGTCAACAAAGAAGCAATTAATCCGGCAATCAGGATGTAGTTTCTCAAAGTGCTTGCGTCTGAAAAGGCAATTTGGCTCGGTTGGCGGACGAGAACCGTCCAGCCGAGTCCGTCGTAATTTTTGTAGCCCTTACTTTCGGCGACGCCGATTAAGTATTCTTGATCATTTTCCCAGTTGGAGATCCGGTATCCTTTTTGATTTCCGGCTAGCCAATCAGACGGCAAATTTTTTCCGCGCCACTGCTTCGGACCGAGTAGGACGGTCCGGTTTTGTTTGCTGACGATGAGGAATTCGACATCTTTAATCTGCGCCGTAGAGCTTTGGAAACTTTGTTCGATTTCCTTGGCCCACTCAAAGCTGAGGTGAGTGGCGAGAACACCAGTCATTTTTCCGTTCGTGAACAACGGTGTGCTGATGTCGACGAATTGCAACGGTTCGCCGCTCGGGTTAGGAAGCAGTTTGGCCAGTAGAACAGCGTCATGTACATCGCCGATGAATGGCTTTTTTTGAGCTTCCTGAAAGACGGGACGTGCTTTGATCGATTGGCCCTCTAATATTTTCCCTGTTGAAGCAATGACTTGGCCATCGGGATTCATTACACCAATCCAGGAAAAGTCAGGGATTTGTTGTTGCAACTGCTCCAGCGTATTCCGTGTTTCAGCCGGATTTTTCCCGTCCCGAATCGTTGGCAAAGTCCGTAAGACATTGACTTCGGCAGTACGGGACCACATGTAGTGATCGAGTTTATCGGATAATTGATAAGCTGTGGCGGACAAGGTTGTTCCTACCTCATCCTTTAGACGGTCTGTTGCACGATTACTGATTAAAAACGTCAGAGAAAGTGTCATGACGAAAAAAAGACCGGCAATCAATAAAGCAAGTAAGGCATCAAAACGGATAGAAAATTTCTTCATGTAATAAACTCCAATTCAATTAGTGCAATAAGTAGAATGCTTCTAATTATTTTAACATACGATCATCTGATGAATTTATTTTGAGAAAAACTTCGACGGGTTGATGGCGGTCGGAGACACCCTGTCGTTCGAAGCGGAAATCAAGATGTTCCCAATAGCGACGTCCTGATACATTTTCAGGCAGGACAGCCAGCCGGATTACAGGACAATCCTGTAGATACTGTTCGTGAAACATACGATAGATCATCGAACCGATACCCTGTCGATGAAGTCGTTCGGGCATGATGAATAAACCGATCCAGGTGGAGTGGTCGGTTGGATGTTCCGGTAAATAATCAATGAGGGCAAGCACATCGTCACCGTCAATACAGAGCAGACTAATCGTATCAGCATTTAAAAATTCTTCTTCTAATTCGTCATCCGATAAAGGATAGATTCGGTCTTCGAGTTGCACATAATGCGGATTTTCAGCAAAAATCGATTGAATGATCGGAAAATCTTTTTTTGTCACCGGAACAAACTGCAATGGCATCGGGTTTCCTCCTGTCAGTTAGAGTCCTGCACCTCTTTTAGTATACAAGTTTAAACTGGAAACGGATTACATAATTGTAAGGATAGGAACTTTTTTAATTGATATCGCGTACACTGAAGTAAGAAGAACAGCAAGAGGAGGAAAAAAGATGCTGAAAATCGAACACGTATCAAAACGTCTAGGCAAAGAGCAGATTTTAAAGGATGTCAGCTTTGAAGTGGCGCCGGGAGAAGTGTTTGGATTTCTTGGACCAAACGGGGCCGGGAAGACGACGACCATCCGAATCATAACGGGATTACTTGAGCAAGATGAGGGAACGGTCACCGTCAATGGCTTCGACGTCGTCCATGAACGCTCAAAAGCTTTGACACAAATCGGAGCAATCGTTGAGAATCCGGCTTTCTACACATACATGACAGGCAAACAAAATCTGGTTCATGCAAAGAATCTGATTCCGGGTTTGACTCAGGTCGATTATGAGGCACTGGCGAAACTCGTTGGACTTGAAGGAAAACTGTCTAAAAAAGTCGGAGAATATTCACTGGGAATGAAACAGCGTCTCGGAATTGCCCGCGCCTTGTTACATAATCCACGGGTGCTGATTTTAGATGAGCCGACGAACGGACTTGATCCGGCAGGAATTGCGGAACTGCGTGAATATCTTCGGACGATGGCTCGCGAGCAGAATATTGCGATTCTGATTTCCAGTCATATGTTAGGGGAAATGGAACAGATCAGTGACCGCTATGCCATCATCGATCAAGGTGTCATTAAATCGGTCGAGTCTGTCCGGAATGAAACCGGAGCCAAAATCATGATTCGTGTTCCTGAAATTAATATACTTGATGTCATTGAAGCATTACGGATCGCTAACTATCCGGCCGAACGCTTGAACGATAAAATCGTCATCACAGCACCTGAAACCGAGACACCAGCCATCGCCCGATTAATCGTCCCGATTGCTGATTTACATGAACTGACAGTGAAACGAATGACACTCGAAGAACAATTCTTGCAAGTGACGAAAAAAGAGGGGGATTCACATGCTTTCGCTCATACAAAATGAATGGATGAAATGGTGGACGATGAAAAAATCGAAAATCGTCCTGGCGCTATACGTTCTGATCGCCGTCGGAGTCGTCATTGTCGCGAAAATGAATGATGCTGACCTTACACGCAGTGACTACTATATGCTCATGACGATTATTCTGTTCAATCTGCTTGGTATCATCACAATTGTTTTCACGGCAGAGACCGTCGGAAATGAAGTCCGTTATGATACGATGAAACATTTGCTGATGAGTCCGTATTCGCGGATGACGATTTATTTCTCCAAACTGTTGTTTTCGATTTTAATCATGCTCGGTCAATTCATTTTCATCGTTATCATTACGTACGCCGCATCGTTTGCATTTTCTGAAGCCGGTGATGGTATCCAGTGGCGCGATACCGTCTTCTCACTCGTCACCCCGGTCTTTACGATTTTCATGACGCTGTTCTTCTCGCTGGTCTTCCGCTCTGTCGGAATGATCATCGGTTTTACCGTGCTCGCTCAGTTCTTTACATCGATTGCCGGAACGGTGTTACTTGCCTTTAAACCGGAAATCGCGAAATGGATTGTTTTGATGCATCTGGACTGGTCCATGTATTTCAAAGGTGCGTTGACGTACGGAACAGCAGAACCGATGGGAACGACGCTGACGTTTTCCGTCCTCTTCGTTCTTGCACACATCTTGGTGTTATTCGGCGGATCGATCCTGATTTTCCAAAAAAAATCATATCTTTAAATTAAAATCTGAAAGAGGCTGACTCAAAAAAGAATCACTCGTTCTTTCACGCCCTTTCCTCAGGCGAGACACAAGCCAGTTACCCTGCCTCATTTAGGCGGGGAAACGGGTCTTGTTTGTCTCTGACAGCGCAAAATGCGCTTTTTCCTGTAGGAGTGGCATGAAGCGAGTGATTCTTTTTTTACGAAATCAGGGTGGCAGATGATTATTCTGCCACCTTGATTTTTGTAGAGAGTGACTATTGAGTCAGCCCCTTTTCGTCAAGTAACACGACGGGTGATCGGAAATGTTTTTTGGAAAAATTCAATCAGGGGACCGTTTAAGAGGAGGAAGACAAACGTTCCGACGCCAATCCCGATCAATTCGTGTTCGACAAGCGATAAGATGCTGGCAATTAAAAAAGGAATCGCCAGGCTGACCGTTGCACCAATGGATGTACTTTTGAACCGGCTGATCAATGATTTCATCAAATAGTCGGGCGGCATCAGAACAAAGCCGATTTGCAAGTAAAGCGCCAGTCCAAGCGAAATCAACGGCATCCCGATAACCATATACAAAATACGCGCCCACAAGGCGACTGGTGTATAAAGGAGCTGGTGAATCGACAAAAAGAAATCAATCGCCGTTCCGAACAGAACGACGAGGGAAAAGCTAAGTAAGATCGTCCACCAACTGAACCGGCTCCCAAGCAGCAGAGCACTGGCGAGCGCAAAAACATGCAGGACGACGATGGCGAGTCCGACGGTCAACGGCGAAATACGGGCCAACGCTTCACTGGCAGATGTCCAAGGGGCACTCCCGATGGCCGCGGTGACCATGAAGCTGTTACCAAGGGCGTTAATCAAAATTGAAAATAAATAAATGATGATTCTTTTTTGTTGACTCATGCGAGGCACAGAGAAACTTTCCCCTATGCTTCTCACCTCCATTTCAAATCAGTATCGTTAAGCTATACCCTAATTTAATCGTTCTTTTCATTTGTTTTCATAAAAAGAGGATTGCGAAAAACATTGCCGAGACGACATACTAAGGACAAATCAAAGAAATGGGGACTCGATATGACATACTTTGGTCAAAAAATTCTGCCGTCTGTCAGAAAGTTAGAAGACTTTGAAAAAATGTTAAAAAGTCCTTATGAATACGGTGTACTGCTTGAGATGCATGTTTCGCGTTTAAAGGCCGTCTATGAATTGGCACACCGGTATGACAAAAAAATGTTTTTGCACATGGATTTGGTCCAAGGGTTAAAAAATGATGAATATGCGACCGAATACGTCTGCCAGGAATTAAAGCCATATGGTGTTATTTCGACGAAAGCCAGTGTCATCGTAAAAGCCCGTCAAAAAAAGGTAAAAACGATGCAACGGATGTTCTTGCTGGACTCAAGCTCTCTCGAAAAAAGTTATCAGCTGATGGAGCGGACGCAACCTGATTATATCGAAGTATTACCGGGATTGATGCCGAAATACATCGAAGAGGTAAAACGGAAAACCGGCAAACTCGTATTCGCCGGTGGATTGATTGATACCGTCGAGGAAGTGGAACAGGCGATTGCAGCAGGAGCCTCGAGTATTACGACCTCGAATAAAGAGTTGTGGAAATACTTTGAACCAAACAAATGAAAACGCTATGACAAAGATCACGTAAATCGTTTGACAGCGTTTTCATCGATTGTTATAGTGAAAACAAGTTGATACGAAGTGACGGAGAAACAGGAGATTCACGCTTTCACGCTTTTTGAGAACATACAAAAAGCCGAGGCGGGAATCTCTTTTTTTGTTGCTTTTTTCACATACAAAGGGGGAAATCATATGTCACCGGTACTAGCAGAATTTTTAGGGACAGCGCTTCTCGTCGCATTCGGGAACGGTGTCGGAGCAGGTGTTACATTAACGAAATCCTACGCAAAAGATGCCGGCTGGATTGTCATTACGTTAGCCTGGGGATTTGCGGTAGCGCTCTCTGCCTATGCAGTCGGTCAATTCAGTGGCGCTCACTTGAATCCGGCTGTCACACTTGGTCTTGCTTTTGACGGATCATTTGCCTGGGCGGACGTTCCAGGATACATCGTGGCACAAATATTAGGCGGAATTGCCGGAGCAAGTATTGTTTTCGTTCATTACCTGCCACACTGGGCAGAAACAAAAGATCCGGCGGCAAAACTGGGTGTGTTCGCGACATCACCTGCGATTCCCCATACATTTGCCAATGTCATGAGTGAATTGATTGCGACATTTTTACTTGTCATCGGGATTTTATCAATCGGAGCCAATACGTTTTCAGACGGTCTGAATCCATTGGTTGTCGGTGTCTTGATTGTCGGTCTCGGAATGTCATTTGGGGGAACGACCGGCTACGCCATGAACCCGGCACGTGATTTAGGTCCGCGGATTGCACACTTTATCCTGCCGATTGCAGGAAAAGGTTCTTCTAACTGGGGTTACGCCTGGATTCCGGTTCTTGGTCCGGTTCTTGGCGGAAGTCTCGGTGGATTGTTTTACCGATCCGTCTTTTCCGGGAAAGATACACCGGCATTTGTGATTGTCGGACTTGTGACAATCGTCATATTAGGTTTATGCTATAAATTCGGTGTTCGTCCGAATAAATCAACGTCAGTGAAGTCGAAGTCAGCTTAAGCTTAACTTACTAGATACAAAGGATGGGGAAGAGATGGAGAACTACATTTTGTCATTAGATCAAGGAACAACGAGTACACGGGCGATTTTATTCAACCGTGCCGGAGAAATCGTTCATTCCGCACAACGTGAGTTTACGCAATACTTTCCAAAACCAGGTTGGGTTGAACACAATGCCAATGAAATTTGGGGAAGTGTCCTTGCCGTTGTGGCAACCTGTTTGACGGAAGCTAACGTCAAAGCGACCCAAATCGCCGGGATCGGAATCACGAACCAACGGGAAACAGCGGTCGTCTGGGAAAAAGAGACAGGAAAGCCGATTCATAATGCAGTTGTCTGGCAATCGAGACAAACAGCTGAGATTTGTGACGAGTTGCGCAGTGCAGGTCATGCCGAATTATTCCGGGCAAAAACAGGTTTATTGATTGATGCCTATTTCTCCGGAACAAAGGTCAAGTGGATTTTGGATCACGTTGAAGGTTCACGGGAACGGGCAGAACGTGGTGAACTGTTGTTTGGAACAATTGATACATGGCTGATTTGGAAGTTGTCAGGCGGTAAAGCCCATGTCACGGATTATTCCAATGCCAGCCGGACGTTGATGTACAACATCCATGAACTGAAATGGGATGACGAATTACTTCAGCTGCTCGATGTTCCGAAAGCGATGCTTCCTGAAGTCCGTCCGTCTTCTGAAGTTTATGCCCATACAGCTGGCTATCACTTCTTCGGTGAATCGGTTCCGATTGCCGGAGCTGCCGGAGATCAACAGGCTGCGTTATTCGGTCAAGCTTGTTTCGAAAAAGGAATGGCGAAAAACACATACGGAACGGGATGCTTTATGTTGCTGAACACAGGTGATAAAGCTGTGACATCGGAACACGGTCTTCTGACGACAATCGCATGGGGCATCGACGGTAAAGTCCAGTATGCGCTCGAAGGCAGTATTTTTGTCGCCGGTTCAGCGATTCAATGGTTACGCGACGGACTTCGTCTCATTAATGATGCGAAGGAAACAGAAGCTTACGCAACACGTGTGACATCGTCAGACGGCGTCTACGTCGTGCCTGCTTTTGTCGGTCTCGGAACACCTTACTGGGACAGCGATGTTCGTGGTGCAGTCTTCGGTCTGACGCGCGGAACGGAAAAAGAACACTTTATCCGGGCGACACTTGAATCACTGGCTTATCAGACGCGTGACGTTCTTACGGCGATGGAGCAGGATTCCGGAATCGAAATGTCTGCCTTACGTGTCGACGGTGGTGCTGTCAAAAATGATTTCCTCATGCAATTCCAGAGTGATATCATCCAGGCACCGGTCGAACGTCCGGAAATTAATGAGACGACGGCTCTCGGAGCAGCGTACCTTGCAGGTCTTGCCGTCGGATTCTTTGAAAATCAAGAGCAGATCGCAGCACATTGGAAGATGGATCGTCGTTTTGAGATGAATATGGCGGAAGCCGAAAGCGAAGATCTTTACGCTGGATGGAAAAAAGCAGTTCAAGCGGCAATGTTGTTTAAATGATGTGACATATGTTATAGTCAAGACAAGTTAATAAACCGGTCGGAGAATATGGAGAGACCACAGCAACAGTTGACACCGTCAGTCTGTTTGTTGTGGTCTCTTTTTTTTCGAACCCAAAACAGGAGGAACTATTCATGGCAAACCAACCATTTTCAAGCAAAAACCGTGCAGAGGTCTACAATCGATTAACGCGTGAAGAACTTGATCTACTTGTCGTAGGTGGAGGAATCACGGGAGCAGGAATCGCTCTTGATGCCGCGTCACGTGGCATGAAGATTGGACTCGTTGAAATGCAAGACTTCGCAGCCGGAACGTCAAGCCGTTCAACGAAATTGGTGCATGGTGGTTTACGTTATTTAAAACAATTTGAAATTCAAATGGTCGCTGAAGTCGGTAAAGAACGGGCGATCGTGTATGAGAACGGACCACACGTCACGACACCGGAATGGATGTTGTTACCGATGCACAAAGGCGGTACATTCGGACCGTTCAGTACGTCAATCGGATTACGGGTGTATGACTTCTTAGCAGGCGTCAAACGTTCGGAATGGCGTTCGATGTTGTCGGCAAAAGAAACATTGGCGAAAGAGCCGCTCGTGAAACAGGACGGTCTAAAAGGCGGCGGTTATTACGTCGAGTACCGGACAGATGATGCCCGTTTGACGATTGAAGTCATGAAAGAAGCGGTTGCGCACGGAGCACGTGTCATCAACTACACGAAAGCGGAAGAAATTCTGTATGAAAACGGAAAAGTCGTCGGGATGCGCGTGACGGATCTCGCGACAGGGGACGTTCATGAAATTCGTGCGAAAAAAGTCGTTAATGCAACCGGTCCTTGGGTCGATGAATTGCGTGAAAAAGACGGTTCGAAAGTCGGAAAACAACTCCGTTTGACAAAAGGGGTTCACGTCGTCATCGATCAGTCAAAATTCCCGTTAAAACAAGCTGTTTACTTCGATACACCGGACGGTCGGATGATCTTCGCAATTCCGCGTGACGGAAAAGCATACGTCGGAACAACGGATACGTTCTTCGACAAAGATACATCGCATCCGAAGTTTACAGTCGAAGACCAGGACTACGTCTTAGACGCGATTCATTACATGTTCCCTAATGTTAAAGTAACAGCAGAAGACGTAGAATCGAGCTGGGCCGGTGTTCGTCCGTTGATTTACGAACAAGGAAAAGATCCATCTGAAATTTCGCGGAAAGACGAAGTATGGCAGTCTGAATCCGGTTTAATTACAATCGCCGGCGGAAAACTGACCGGCTACCGTAAAATGGGTGAGCATGTCGTCGATCTCGTCGCAAAACTTCTCAAAAAAGAAGAAAATGTCGCGTATGCCCGTTGTGCAACAAAAAACATGCCGATTTCAGGCGGTCATGTCGGAGGAGCAGCCGGATACGCGAAGTTCTTGAAATCACAAGCACCGGCAAACGGATTAACGTCGGAAGAAGTCTTGTTCCTTGCGAAACGCTACGGTTCAAACGTACCGGTTGTTTTGGAATATGCAGCAGAGTATGATGCGGCGGAAACAGAATTACCGCGTGATGTTTACGCACAACTCCATTACGGTATCAACCACGAGATGGTAGCCCGTCCAATCGACTTCTTCATCCGTCGGACCGGCGCAGTCTTCTTTGATATTGCATGGGCACGTCAGCACAAAGAAGCCGTCATCAAAGAGATGGCTCGTCACTTGAACTGGACAGCTGCACAAACAGCAGAGTATACAAAAGAACTCGAGATTGAAATTGAAGATGCGGCGCACGCGCTCGTCACAGAGTAAATATCAAACATGAGGCTGACTCAACAGTCAGTCTCTAAAAATAAAAGGGTGACAGATTCTAATTCTGTCATCCTTCTTTCTTTTGTTTAAAAAAAGAATTAACCGCGTCACGCGACTCCTTTTTGAGTCAGCTCCGCTTTGCTGATCATTGAAATCAGATTCATTGCAAGCAACTGTCCGGACGATTATGCTAAATGTACATGATAACTAGTATGAAGGAGATGGAACGAAATGAAAGTTGAAGTCTGGTCAGATTATGCCTGCCCGTTTTGTTATATCGGTAAAAAACGTTTGGAAAAAGCCATTCAGGAGAATGGAGCGACAAATGTCGAGGTGGAATTTAAAAGTTTTGAACTCGATCCGTCAGCACCGGAAACACCAACAATGGGATTGTACGACATCCTGGCATCCAAGTACGGGACATCCGTCGATCAAGCCCGATCAATGTCGCAAGGCGTCGTGGATGCTGCGAAAACGGATGGTCTGTTTTATGAGATGGACCGTGTTGTTCCTGCCAACACATTTAAAGCTCACCGCCTGACCCAACTTGCGAAAAAGCATGATAAAATGGACGAGGTATCAGAAGAATTATTCCAAGCCTATTTCATGAACGGTGAGAACTTAAATGATGACTCGATTTTGACAAGAATCGCGACTTCTGTCGGACTGGATCCTGCAATTGTGGAAGCTTTTCTCGCATCAGAGGAGTCTTCCGATGAAGTACGTCAAGAAGAAGAAATGGCCCGTGAACTTGGTGTGACGGGTGTGCCATTTTTTGTATTTGACCGGAAATATGCCATTTCAGGCGCACAACCTGTTGAAGCATTCAGTCAAGTGCTGGAACGGATCCAGCAAGAACAAAAAGTGGAAATCGTAGCTGAAGGTGACGCGTGTGGAGTCGACGGCTGTAACTAAATTTGATTGCTAAAGGAGTACAAGAAACTTATGAAATTCATTTTCCATCCCGATATTCACGATGCAAGGATCAATCTTGCTGTCGAGGACTTCATCCTAAATAATCTGAACGTCAACGAAGAAGATTATTTCTTGTTTTATATTAACGGTCCATCGATCATCGTTGGTAAAAATCAAAACACGAGTGAAGAAGTCAACTTGAAATACGTTGAAGAAAACGGCATTCATGTCGTTCGTCGTTTGTCCGGAGGCGGTGCCGTGTATCATGATCACGGTAACTTAAACTTCAGCTTCTTGACGAAAGATGACGGTGATTCGTTTAACAACTATAAAAAGTTCACGGAACCGGTTGTGCAAGCCTTACACAAACTCGGCGTCGAAGCAGAGTTGTCAGGTCGCAATGATATCCATGTCGGAACGCGGAAAATCAGCGGGAACGCCCAGTTTACGACTAAAGGCCGGATGTTCAGCCACGGAACACTGATGCTTGATTCCAATATCGAGGAAGTCGTTAATGCCCTGGTCGTCAGCGAAGAAAAAATGCGCTCGAAAGGGATTAAATCGGTCCGGAGCCGGGTCGCGAATATTTCTGAATTTTTGACGGAACCGTTGACGATGGATCAATTCGTCGAGCATCTCCTGGAATCGATTTATGAAGGAAAAGAGATGGAACGGTACGTCTTAAGCGATGAAGACTGGGCAAAAGTTCATGCGATTTCCGCTGAACGGTACGGAAACTGGGATTGGAATTTCGGTAAATCACCGAAGTTTGATGTTATTCATAAAAAACGTTTCCCGATCGGAACGATTGATTTCCGCCTCAATGTGAAAAAGGGAATCATCGAAGAAGCAAAAATTTACGGCGACTTCTTCGGAGTCGAGGATGCGTCGGAAATTGCTCGGGCGTTGGAAGGAAAACGGTATGACCGCTCTTCATTACGTGAAGTCCTGAGTCAGTACGAATTGAAGAAATATTTCGGAGCTGTTGAGCTGGACGAAGTGCTTGACGTTTTAGCATAAGCTTTTTTGGGAAAACTCTCTCTATCAACTTGCATAGGGGGAGCTTTTTTCATGGGCTACAATAAAGATAACTTTTTAGAGGGTACATTAAACGACTTCATCAACTTTGAAAAAGTTTCGGAAGGTCTGCCGAAAACGGAAGATCAACAGCCGTTGCCGTATTATGAACGGGAAGATTACCGTGCTGCCGGGAAATTAAAAGGGAAAGTCGCGATCGTAACGGGTGGTAACTCAGGAATCGGACGTGCGATCTCAATCGCCTATACATTAGAAGGGGCTAAAATCGTCATTGCGTTTTACGGCGATCAGGAGGGCGCGGAAGAAACAAAAGCCCGTCTTGAAGAGCTCGGCGGAGAAGTGTTGCTTTCTCAAGGAGACATCGGAGACGGTGCCTATTGTGAAGAACTCGTCAAAAAAACCATCGACCGTTTTGGTCGTTTGGATATCGTCGTCAACAATGCAAGTATGCAAAAACCGGAAGATTCGCTGCTGGACATCACGGACGAGTCCATGGAAAAAACATTCAAAACAAATATTTTCGGGATGATGCGTTTAGCACGGGCAGCCTTGCCTCACTTGACGCTCGGATCGGCCATCATCAACACGACGTCTTCAACTGCATATGAAGGAAACTCCCTCTTAATCGATTATTCGTCGACGAAAGGAGCCATCGTCAGCTTCACACGCAGTCTGTCGATGAACCTGGCGAAACAGGGAATCCGCGTCAATGCAGTGGCCCCGGGTCCAATCTGGACACCATTGATTACAGATACATTCCCGGATGAATCGGTCAAAACGTTTGGTAAAAACACGCCGATGGATCGTCCCGGACAACCGGCAGAAATGGCTTCCGCTTACGTCTTCTTGGCGTGTAACGACTCGAGTTATATGACGGGTCAAGTCTTGCATCTAAACGGCGGCGTCATCGTCAACGGTTAAAAAGAAAGAGCGTGAAAACGTTTCCATAAAATGCTACACTATCCATACAGGCGGACACGTCATGTATGGATTTTTTTTGCACTAAAAATGAACGGTTATTCATTCGAAGGGGGAAGCTAGTTATGATGGGATTGATTCATTCGGTGGAAGAAACGGCTCGGCAACGTCCGGACAGCATCGCCTACGTATTTGAAGATGTCGCAGTCAGTTATCGTGAATTTGTTGAGAAGTTTCACCGGGCAGCCGGAGCACTCGAATCACATGGAATTCGAAAAGGAGATCACGTTGCTCTAATCCTTGGAAACAGTCCGGCTTTTTTAATCGGATATTATGCCGTGATGAAGCAAGGGGCAATTGCGATACCGATCAATCCAACGTATACACCGGATGAGCTCGGTTATATTCTGATGAACGGGGATGTCAAAGGGATTCTCGGAATTGCACCGCTTGTCGAAGCGGCAAAAGAGCGGTTGATTCATTTACCGCATCTTGCCGTCGTCGTGTCCGTTCCGTTTAACGGTCAAGTCGGTCCGGAAGAACAGCTTGGAACTGTTCAATTCACGACGCTTGAACGTTGGTTGGAGATTGAACATCCGATCGAGGAAGTAACGTATGAAATGGATGAGACAGCCGTCATTCTTTATACGAGCGGAACGACAGGAAAACCAAAAGGAGCGATGTTATCACATCGGAACCTGACTTCGAATGCCCGTTCCATCGGCGAGTACTTAAATGTCTCGGAACAGGACCGGACACTCGCTGTCTTACCGATGTTCCATGTCTTTTGTTTGACGGTCGTTGTCAATGCATCGCTTGCACACGGCGCAACCATTATCATCGCTTCGCGTTTTTCACCTCAGGAGACATTTGAACTGGTGAAAAAGGAACAGGTGACGATTTTTGCCGGTGTACCGACGATGTATAATTTCCTGTTGCAGACGGTTAAGGCACATCCGGAATATACGAGTGCATTTGAATCCATCCGCTTATTCGTATCGGGTGGAGCAAGTCTGCCGGTTCCGTTGCTGCAAGCCTTTGACGAAACCTTTAACTGCCATATCCTTGAAGGATATGGTCTGTCAGAAGCTTCTCCCGTCACCTGTTTTAATCCGCTCGACGGCGTGCAAAAGCCGGGTTCGATCGGTCCTTCGATCGTAAATGTTGAAAATAAAGTCGTGGACGAACTCGGGCAGGAAGTTCCGGTCGGACAAGTCGGTGAACTGATTGTCCGTGGACCAAATATCATGACGGGTTATTACAAAATGCCGGAAGAAACCCAAGCGACGTTAAAAGAAGGCTGGCTCTATACCGGTGACTTGGCGAGACAGGACGAGGATGGTTACTTCTATATCGTCGACCGGAAAAAAGATATGATCATCGTTGGCGGTTATAATGTCTATCCGCGTGAAGTCGAGGAAGTATTGTACCAGCATCCGAAAGTCGTCGAAGCAGCCGTCATCGGTGTACCGGACGAAGAAATGGGAGAAGCGGTAAAAGCATTTGTGGTCGTGCGTGAACCGTTGGCGGAAGCGGAAGTCCTGGACTTCTGTGCCATCTCACTTGCGAAGTATAAGTGTCCGACACGAATTGAATTCATTGAACAATTGCCACGAAATACAACAGGTAAGATTTTACGGACCGTCTTGAAAAAACAACCAACTGGTTCATGATTTTAATATAGAAAAAAGAACTTCAGGTTTCTGAAGTTCTTTTTGTGTGCATATAGGTAAGGAGGGGGGAGAGAAAATGAATATTGCTTTAATTGCACATGATGAGAAAAAAGACGAGATGATGATGTTTACACGAGCGTATGAAGCTTACTTTGCCAAAAATACGTTATATGCCACGGGTACGACAGGGCAACGGATCATGGAGGCGACCGCATTGACGGTTCACCGCTGCAAGTCGGGACCGCTCGGCGGCGATCAGGAAATCGGGGCGATGGTTGCCCGTGGAGAAATTGATATCGTCATTTTTTTGCGGGATCCACTGACCGCCCAACCCCATGAACCGGACGTATCGGCGTTAATTCGTTTGTGTGATGTTTACGATTTGCCGCTTGCAACAAATGTCGGAACCGCTGAAATTTTGATTAACGGACTGGAACAGGGCGAGTTTAAATGGCGTGAAATCATTCGGAAACGTCATGAAGAAGAACAGCGGAAATTTTTAACCGATTAATTCTCTGAGAATGCTTCTCATTTTCTATCAGGCATGATATAGTCAATTTGAGGATGATACTGATTATCAATTGCGATAGAAAAGGGTGGCGAAAACAATGGAGATTATTTTAATGACTGGTGTAACCGTCTTACTTGGTGGCGGTGCCACGTTCCTGACACACATCGTGAAAACGGAACGCCGTCATGTATCGGCAAATACAAAAACACAGGTAGAACGTGCGACATACCCATCGTTGCGCCTTGTAAAATAATTAAGTCTAACGTACGCCGCTCTTTTCGTCAGAAAAGAGCGTTTTTTTGTACAATTTTAGATTCTCCCATAATTCTGCGGAAATCCTTTGTTACACTGAAAAAAAGAACTTAAGCAGGAGTGATGATGATGCATACGATTTATTTAGTTGACGATGAAGTGAACTTGAACCGCGTCTTGGTCAAGTATTTGGAACAGGAAGGCTGGCAAGTAAAATCGTTTACGTCCGGGGAAGCGGCAGCATCCGCCATCATTGAAAAACCTGATTTATGGATCCTTGATATCATGTTACCGGACCTCGACGGGTTTCAGTTGATCAAACGGATTAAAGCCCACGACGAGACGACACCGGTCATCTTTATCTCAGCCCGGGATGAAGACATCGATAAAATCATCGGACTGGAGATGGGATCGGATGATTACATCGCAAAACCGTTTTTGCCGCGTGAACTCGTCATTCGTGTGAAGAAAATTTTAGCCCGGGCATATGCGACTCCTAAAACCGGTCTCATCCGGTATGGAGACTACACGATTTATCCGGAAAAACGAATCATCGAAGAAAATGGTCAGGAAATTGATTTGACCTCAAAAGAATATGATTTATTGATTCTGTTTGCTACACAAATCGGAACACCGATGTCGCGGGAACAAATTTTAGTGAGCGTCTGGGGAGACGATTATTTTGGATCGGATCGTGTCGTCGATGATCTTGTCCGACGGGTCCGAAAAAAACTTTCCAAATTGGAACTTGAAACCATTTACGGGATTGGATACCGTCTGGTGGCTGCATGAAAAATCGGAGTCTGGGTTTTCAAATCTGGGCGATGTTCCTGTTGGTCATTGCAACACTCTCCATTGTCATATTAGTCGTCATGCGATCATCGATTGGTAACTTCATCGATGAGCAAGTCTATGCGACACTCGAAAACAGTGAAGTCTTTTTTTCGGAAGATGCCTCTGTCATCGAGATGTTACAAGACAATCCGATTGAATTTGACCGGCGGAAACAGGAGTCGCGCTCGGTCAACGTCTTATTGTTATCGAAAAATGGAAAGTTGTACTATGGCGGAGCACCGCAACAGTTGGTCAATCAAATGTATCGTGATGCCATCGATCAAGAAAAAGAGATGCAAAAATATACGACCCGTCTCGATAAGGAAGATGTCTACTACAGTATCTTAAAGATGGAGATTAAAGGGGAAACCTATTACCGTGTTTCATATGTCTGGGATGCCTATCGACAGGAACTGATCACTCAGTTATTTTCGAAAATCGGTTGGGTGGTCGCAATTGTCAGCATCCTGACCTTGTTTATCGCCTTTTGGCTTGCCAGACGATTGACCCATCCTTTAATCGAGATTGAGCGGGCGGTCGGCAAGATAGCGGCACAGAAGTGGGATACGCCTCTTCCTCTTGATCGCGGTGATGAAATCGGACGATTGGCCCGGTCAGTCGACGCAATGCGAATGGATTTGGAAAAACAGGATAAAGCGCAAAAATCCCTGCTTCAAAATATCTCACATGATCTGAAAACGCCGATCATGGTCATTCGCAGTTACGCCCAGTCGATTTCGGACGGAATTTATCCGGACGGTGATTTGACAGGTTCTGTTTCCGTCATCGAAGAGGAAGCAGAACGCTTGGAGAAAAAAGTCGCGGCCTTGTTGTATGTAACGAAACTCGATTATTTTGAACTGGATCGTTCAACATGGGATCATGTCGATCTGGACCGGATGGTTCATTTGCTCCAAAAACGGTTTGTCGGGACAAAAGCCTTAACGTGGAAAATCACTGGCGAAGCGGGCATCGTGTTAGGGGAAGGGGAACAATTGCGTGTGGCTCTGGAAAATGTGCTGGATAATGCGATTCGTTATGCGGAGTCGAACATTGAAATTCGCCTTTCCGGTACCCGGCAGACAGCTACTGTTGAAATTTTGAATGACGGTCCGCCGTTAGAAGCGTCTTCTCCGCTATTCCATCAATTTTCACGCGGAAAAGAAGGTAAGTTTGGGCTTGGATTATATATCGTCAAACGGATTGTCGAACGGCATGAAGGAGAAGTGACGATTGAAAATCTCATTGCGGGAAATGAACAAAATAAAGTTTGTGTGAAATTTAATTTTCCACGACATTTTCAGGAAGAATCGTCCGGAAAAAAATAAGATCTTAAAAAACGAGATAGTCATATCTCGTTTTTTATTTTGGGAAATAATGAGAATGTCCAAACGAAGTCATGTGGAATTTGATATAACGATACTAATACAAGAAGGGAGAAATCAGGATGCGACATAAAATTACAGAAGAAACATTGGCCCTCGTACCGAAATATGGTCCATACGGGGAACCGCAAACCTTACTTATTCAAGAACAGTCGGAAGTCGTGTTAGAAGGCCATCCGATTAAGCTGATTGAAGAATCCTGTTTATATTTTGGTTCATCTATGCGCGGAAGAATCGAAGCGGCTCGACATATCCTGGGACCGAATCGAAAGACACCGGTTTTGATTGATTGGAAGGCGCAAACGATTTTCTTCCCGACGACCGCAAAAGAGAAGGCGGAATGTATTTGGATCAATTTTAAACAGATGAAGACTGTTCAAAAAAAGGGGAATACTGTTCAAGTGGAGTTTCAAACAGGACAACGGATTGATACGGATGCCTCGGCCTACAGTATCGAACGACAACGGATCAAGACGTTGGAACTGGCGTATGAAATGCAACGGAGATTTCAGGAAGAACGGCCGATGACGTTTAATAAAGCGCGATAAGTGGAACATTCTAACAGGAATCACTACGTAACACAGCGAATAAACAGTAAGGTGCGAGAGAGAGAATTAAAGGGAGGTGAAGCGGTCGAAAGACCGCTGCACAATGAATGAATCATACGAATGGTTAAACCGAAGAAAACTACAACCCGGATTTGGTGTGAACGGCGGCCGTCGTTTCATCAGTTCACGTATCGTCCGACCGGAAAATACACCGGGGAAACGCATCAAAGGCATTAAACGTGCCCGTCAGCTTGTCGTCGATGAGTCAGGAAATCGACGTTGGGTGACAAAACGAATCGTCGTAACGGATGCTGCAAAACACATGACAATCAATCGTCGCGCATCAGCTGCCCAAAAAGAAGTCACGGAATCCCGCCTGGAACAAGTAAAACAAAAATTGACGTCGAAAAAAGTCCTTTTACCTGTTTTGGCAGCAACAGGACTGGCAGTTGCCGGCGGAGTGCTTGCTTACGTCATGCGCCGTAAAAAACGAAATACAAAAGAACAACTATAATCTGAAGCGGACGACACGTTGTCCGCCTACAGCAAAAGCCGTGCTCTCCCCATGAATACATGAGGATGACACGGCTTTTATATGAGGAAGACGGCAGCTCTTACAAGAAACGTTTGCGAATCGATGTCGCAAGCGCCTTCTCTGAAATTTCTTCCAGTTCTGTTTGGTTCGTCGGATCAAAACTGTCATTGTAGAATCGGCCGACAAATTCAACCCGGTCATAATCCAGTTCTTTGAAAATCAAATGTTTATGATCGTCGTAGAAGACAACCCGGTAATAATCAGAGCCGCGTTCGAGCGTCACGAGTGCCCGGATGTGTTCTAAGCGTTTTTGTTCGTCTGACTTTTCTTCTTCGACCGGTTCTTCTGTCGCTTTGGCTGCTTCAGCCTGTTCGAGTGCGCTTTTTACTAATTCACTCTTTTTATCTTGTTCTTCAGTCATGGTTATCGCCTCCAATTTTTATTTTACCTTGAAATGTACCGATGAGAAAGAAAAATCCCTTATCGATTCTGATGAGCATCACAAATCCGGAGAACATTGAGTGCACCGATTCGTAAACGTTCGATTAAACGCGTCGCGGCCTCTGAATCAGAAATGGTCTCTTCGATGGTCATCGTCATCAGTTCAATCCACCGGATGGCATGTACTTCCGTGATAGGCAATAGACGATGAATCATGGCAAGATTCATTCGTTCATCATATGATTCATATTGTTTCGGACCACCTGTAAGTTGAATTAAAAACCGGGTTTGCGCCTGTTCAACCTGCCGGCGGTCGGATGGGAATAAAGGACGGAGAAGATGATCTGCATACACACGCTCGTAAAAGCGTGCGACGAGCTGTTCGATTGCTTGTTTTTGACCAAGGTCTTCATAAAGCATGTCTGTCCCTCTTTCTGTTCAGTCTGATGAAGATAACCATTATCTCAATCTTTACCCGATTTTTGCAACTCCATACAAAGCAATTGACAAATGATTCAAACTGAATAAAACGAGCACAGAAAGAAAAAATGTAATCTCAATTTAAAACGGACGTTTGTTCGTATTTGTGAGATAATCATACATATGCTACGTCTTGCACGCGGGGTCTTTTCTGCTACTTTCAACACTCATTTGACATGGGGAGAGAAAAACAGAATAAAACGCCTCAATACTAATTAAAGGAGGTGGAGATCAGTTTACAACCATGGGTGTAGGCTGATCTGGCAGAATGAATTACATGCATTTAGGTCGTGCCGGTACCGGTAAGACAACACAATTAATTGAACGGGTCATCGATCAACTGACCGAACAACCGCTTGGTCCATCTATCTATTTCATCGTACCGGATCAGATGTCCTTTGAGATGGAACGGCGTATTGCGACGGATCCCCGGCTGTCCGGTCTTGTCCGGATGGAAGTCATGAGTTTACGCCGGTTTGCGTTCCACATAATCCGGGATTACGGAAACCAGGCGATTCCGTTTTTAGATGAAACGGGGACACAACTACTATTACGCCAAGTTGTTGAAGAGGCGGAAGAAGAGTTGAAAATCTTTAAACGGACGAAAAATATGCCCGGCTTTTACAAAGGATTAGACGAATTGATTGCCTCGTTTAAACGTTCTTTAGTGAATCCGGATATGCTACGTCAAATCAGTGGAGCGTCACCGGAACGCTCACCGAAATTAAATGATTTAGCCCTGATTTATGAACGTTTTACCGAGCGTATTTCAAACAAGGCGCTTCATGCCGATGATTATTTTACGACCTTGATTGAGCTGTTGCCAAAAGCTGATTTAAGCGACGTTTCTGTATTCGTGGACGGTTTTTATGAATTTTCGTTGCAGGAACAGCAAGTTTTGCTCCGATTGATGGAATTGACGAAAGATATGCACCTGAGTTTTACACTCGATGTCGAAGACGTTTATACGAAACAGTCTGAGTTTGGAGTTTCACAACGCTGTTACATGCAGTTGATTGAACAGATGAAAGAGCGGCAGATTGCGCATGAAGACATTTATTACGGACAGACCGTTAAATTTCAGAGCACAGGCTTGCGGATGCTCGAACAAGCACTTCTGTCGCCCGGCTACCCGCCAACGGATGAAGAGGTGACGGGAGTGACGGTTTCTGCTGCCGTCAATCGTCAAGTCGAGACGGAAGCCGCCGTCAGAAAAGCCATTCAACTCGTGCGTCAGGACGGATATCGTTTCAAGGATATCGCTTTTCTTGTCCGTCACCTGGAGCCATACGCCGATCACTTGGAACGCGCTTTTCAACTGTATGAGATTCCGTACTTTTTGGATCAACGGGAATCGATGGTGCATCACCCGATCGTCGAATTAGTCCATGCCGTCCTCGAAATCGTGATGACGGGTTACCGGGAAGAATCTGTTTTTCGTCTGCTGAAAACAGAACTGATTCCACTTCCGGCAGAAGATCCGCGGTTAGCACTTGATCGCCTGGAAACATTTGTGCTGGAGCGCGGAATCAAGGGTTCGATGTGGAAAAAACCATGGCAACTGAAGCGCCGTTTAGCCGATGAAATCAGTTTGACGGATGCTGAATTACAAGAGGAACTCGAGCTGAACGAATGGCGTCAATTTCTGGTCGAGGCGATCGAACCGCTTGAAAAGCGATTCAAGGCCTCTAAGACCATGAGTGAATATACACGCGCTTTGTACCGTTTCCTGGAAGAACATCATATGACCGACCGGTTGACGGTGTGGAAGCAACAAGCGCTTGAAGTCAACGAACTCAGTCAGGCACGTGAACATGATCAAGTGTACGAAGCGGTACTGCATCTCTTTGAACAGCTGGAAGCTGCGGCACCCGAAGCTACGTTGACAACGGAACTGTTTGTCCAAATGGTCGAGACCGGGCTTGAAAGTCTCCGTTTTTCTCTTGTTCCGCCTTCGCTCGATCAAGTGATTGCAACGGATTACGTCCGGGGGCGTTTACAACAGGTCAAAGTGGTCTTTTTACTCGGTGCCAATGACGGATTGATTCCACTTGTGGAAGACCAGTCTAAACTATTGTCAGAAGGAGATCATGACTTTCTGCATGATCAGGGTATTCCGGTAGGCAAAGCATCGTTGGATGTATTTGACGACGAATTGTATTACCTCTATCAAGGGGTGACGGCACCAAGTGAATCTTTGCATATCAGTTATGCACTTGTGGATGAGGACGGAAAGGCGCTTCAGCCGGCATCAATCGTTAAGCAGATCAAACATCAACTGCTGCAGGATCGTCCGGTAAAAACATACTTTGCAGAAGCAGGGGATCATGCGCCGGATGATCAGCTTCAGTTCGTGACGAGTCCGGAACGGGCGGCAGCAGCAGCGGCAATCGAATTGAGACGGCTTCAACGTCGTTATCCGATTCAACCGTCCTGGTTTGATGTGTATAATCGGTTGCTTGAGAACGGACGGGGCCGCGAACGGATGGCACTGTTCTCCAATGCCTTGTTTTATCAAAACCAGGCAGAACCGTTGCCAGAGGATCTGGCACGCAATCTGTACGGTGACACGATCAAAGCCAGTGTCTCCCGCTTTGAGACCTACAATGCCTGTTCCTATAAACATTTTGCCCGGTATGGACTACGGTTAAAAGAACGGAAATTATATAAATTCGAAGCACCGGACATCGGCAACCTGTTCCACGGAGCCCTCAATGATTTATCGATGAACATCAAAGCCTCGGGGAAACGTTGGCGTGAACTGGATGACCAATCGTGCAGCAATCTCGCGAAAGAAGCTGTCGAGAAAGTGACGCCGGAAATTCAAAATGCGATTTTGATGAGTTCGAACCGTTTTGGTTACATCAAGAAAAAATTAACAGATGTCGTCGAGCAAACAGCCAAAATGCTTGTTAAACAGGCGGAACGTTCCGAGTTCGAACCTGATTTGTTTGAAATCAGTTTTGGGAACGCCATGTTCCCGCCGCTTCGATTTACCTTACCGGACGGCACCGAAATTGAATTTACAGGCCGGATTGACCGTGTCGATCAGGCGACGATCGGCGATCAATTATACGTCCGGGTCGTCGATTATAAATCGAGCGCCAAAGAGCTGGATTTTGCCGAAATCTATTATGGACTGGCGATTCAAATGCTGCTATATCTAAAAACGGTCGTCGAACAGTCGGAAGTTTTATTTAATCAGCAGGCTAAACCGGCCGGGGCGCTGTACTTCCACGTCAAAAATCCGATGATGCGCGGAGATTTGTCGGCGGACGAAATCGAACGGAACCGGTTATTGCTCGAGTCGTACCAAATGCAAGGGGTTATCGTTGAAAATGATGAAGTATTACGAGCGATGGATCAGATTGCGTATGATGAACGTAAAAAATCGCCGCTCGTCAAAGTAACATTCACCAAAACCGGTCTTCATAAGTCACATACGAAAGGTGTCGTCAAAGAGGAAGAATTGACGGCGTTAATGGATCATGCCTGGGATGAGTTGAAGACGAGCAGTCAATCAATGTATGCAGGAGACATTGCGATTGATCCGTTTGATTATCAGGAGCGGACGCCTTGTACATTCTGCGAGTATCGTTCCGTCTGCCAGTTTGATCAGTCTCTCGGAAACGACTACCGGCAATTGAATCCGTTGTCGGAAAAAGAAGTCTTGGAACGGTTGAAGGAGGAGACGGAATGAGTGTGCAGTGGACGGATGAACAGCAACGGGCAATCGATGCGAGAGGCGGGCATATTTTAGTATCCGCCGCCGCCGGTTCCGGAAAAACAGCAGTATTAGTAGAACGGTTGACGCAACGTGTCATCAATCAGGAGGATCCATTGACAGCGGACCGAATTCTGGTCGCGACGTTTACGAACGCGGCAGCAAAAGAGATGAAGACGCGTGTCATCGAAGCCATCGAAGCGAAAATCAAAGTGGCCCCGGATGATCTTTATTTAAAAAAACAACGGCAAATGATGAATCGTGCTCAAATTACGACCATTCATTCTTTTTGTTTATCGATTTTACGTGAAAACTATTACAGGATTGGTCTTGATCCGGCGTTTCGGATTGCCGAGGAAGCAGAGTTGTTGTTGTTGCAGGATGACGTGTTGGAGGAAGTGTTTGAGAGCTTCTATGCTTCGGCAGATCCGGCATTTTATGAACTGATCGATAGCTATACGTCGGATCGGGACGATCAGGCGATGTTGACACTTATTTCAAATTTGTACCGTTTTTCTCGATCACTTCCGGATCCGGAAGCATTTTATGACCATTTGATTGCTCAATACGATCAACCGATTGACCCGGATGAATCCAGTCTGTTGACACGATTATTTGAACTGGAATGGGAACGGGTCGGCCCGGTCATTAATCGGTATATGGAATTATCGTATCGCCTGCGGCAGTCCGGATACGACGAGATGGCAGATATGTTAATACAGGATGTCGCCCCGGTCCGACGGATTAATCCGGAACAGGATCGTTGGACTACCGTTGCCCTGGCTTTTCAAGCTGTCGAGTTCGGCCGTTGGAAAGGAATCCGTGGAGACGAGGAGATGAAAAAATTTCAGACAGAGCGCACGCGTCTTGTCAGTGACCTCAAAAAAATGCGGGATCTGTTTGTTGAGAAAGACGGGGTTGATTATCTGGAAGATTTACGTTCGCAACTGGGACATGTCGAGATGATTGTCACGCTTGTTCGCAGTTTCTCGACAGCTTATCTCGAAGCGAAGCAACAGCGGGGAATCGTAGATTTTTCTGATCTTGAACATTTTGCATTAGCAATCCTGGAAGAAAACGGCGAGCCGACGGATGTCGCCCGTCTTCTTCAAGAACGTTTCATCGAAGTGTTAGTCGATGAGTATCAGGATACAAACGAAGTACAGGAACGAATCCTGAGACTTGTCTCCAGATCAGATGAAGCCACCGGCAATCTGTTTATGGTTGGCGACGTCAAACAATCGATTTATAAATTCCGTCATGCCGAACCGGGATTATTTTTGAATAAGTTTAAACGATTCCAACAAACCGAAGTCGGGACACGCATTGATTTGACGAAAAATTTCCGGAGCCGTTTGGAAGTCTTGGATGGAACCAATCATATTTTCCGTCAAGTCATGGACGAAGCCGTCGGAGAAATTGATTATGATGAAGCGGCTTACTTGCGGTTAGGGAATCTTGGGTATGTTGATTCGACTCAAGTTGATCCCGAACTACTGTTAGTCGATCAGACCGATACAAACAAAGAGGAACTCGAAGCGCAAGTCATAGCGACACGGATCATCGAGATGGTAAACGATGAGAATCCGTATCTCGTCTTTGATGCGAAACAAAAACGATTCCGGAAGTGCGAATACCGTGATATCGTCGTCCTCGTCCGATCGAGGGGAAAACGGGTTCAGGCACTCGTTGACGTTTTTGAACAATATGAACTTCCGGTTTATGCGGATACAACGGGCGGCTATTTCCAAGCAACTGAGATTCAAATCATGATGTCGCTGCTCAAGACAATCGATAATCCGTTGCAAGACATCCCGTTCGCGAGTGTCTTGCGGTCACCGATTTTCGGTTTGACGGATCGGGATCTAGGTCGAATTCGTGCTAAATCAAAAGACGGGTCGTTTTACGAAGCCGCTATACTTGTGGCGAAAGAACAGACACCGCTCGGTTTGCGTGTCGATGAAGCGCTTAATCAACTGCACCACTGGCGGACGGAAGCACGCGGAAAGTCGCTCGCAAGTCTGATCCGTTCCTTGTTTGATCAGACTGGCTACTTCGAATACGTCGGTTGTCTGAACGGCGGACGGAGCCGACAGGCGAATTTAAATGCTTTGTATGAACGCGCCCATCAGTACGAAGCGTCCGGTTATCGGGGATTATACCGTTTCTTGCGTCTGATTCATCGTTTAGTCGAACGCGGGGAAGATTTTTCGGAAGCCCGTTCGTTAGGCGAGGACGAAGATGTCGTCCGGATCATGACGATCCATCAATCGAAAGGACTGGAATTCCCGGTAACGATTGTCAGCCAGTTAGGCAAGCAGTTTAATAAACAAGATCAAATTCAGGCAATCCAGCTCCACAAGACGTATGGTATTGCCCTTGATGCCATTGATCCTGTCAAACGCCTGCGTTCCGGTACGCTTCTCAAAGAAGTCATCCGTCGGGAAATGGATCGGGAAATGAAGGCGGAAGAGATGCGTGTTCTCTACGTCGCGATGACACGGGCGAAGGAAAAGCTGATTCTTGTCGGAGCGATTAAAGGTCTGGAAGATCAATTGATCAAATGGCAGGATCAACCGCTCGATGAACTGTTGTTGCCGGAAATGGATCGGCGGAATGCCAAGACATATGCGGACTGGGTAGCACCAGCCGTCCTGCGCAATTTCTTATTGAGCGAAGAGGGGCCGCGCTGGTCATTTCGGATCATCGCGCTCGATGAGATTGCCCCGTATCAAGAACTGACGAAGATGGTCGAACAACTGGAACACGTCCGTGTTCTTGAAAAAATTGATCATGCCGGTGACGAGACGCTGAATACTCAAATTGAAGCGGCTTTTGCATATCAATATCCGTATCAGGTCGCAACGGATACCGCGGCGAAACAAACCGTGACAGAGTTGAAACGGACAGAACAGTTAGAACGAGCTGCCTTTGAGTCGACACATCGTCAGTCGACCTATTACCGGACTCCGCAATTTTTAGGTCCGACCTTGACCGGTGCCGAACGTGGAACGGTTCTGCATTTAGCGATGCAGCTTTACGAATCCGGTCGTTCGTTTGAGGAACAGATTCTCGACTGGGAACAGGCGGAACGTATTTCGAGTCTCGAGGCACAGACGATGCGGGAAGCTATTCCTGAACTAACGACGTTCCTTGCCTCTGATACCGGACAGTTATTTGAGCAACGTCTTCTGGCAGGGGAAGTTTACCGGGAACTCCCCTTCACCTATAAGATCGATTCAGCCCGATTCCGGTCCGATTGGCACGGTCCGAGTGACCAAGCCGTCATGCAAGGGATTGTCGACTGCCTGATTCGAGACGGAGACACATATATTCTGCTGGATTATAAATCGGACCAGGTCTTTGAAACGACCGACAATCAAAATCAAGCTGAAGTGTTGCGGACACGTTATGCGACCCAGTTAAATTTATATCAAGAGGCACTGGAAGCCATCCTGCACATCCGGATCAGCCGGAAACTGATTTATGCGTTTGCTCTTCATGAAGTGATTGAAATTTACTGATGATCTTTCGTCTGAAGAATCGATTCTGTCACATATTCAGTGAGCAGAACCGATTCGTCAGACGATTTTCATTTCTAAATATGAAAGAACTGTGTAAAATGAAAAGGTATGTAAAAGAATAACCGGATACCATAGGAGGTTTTATAGATGGCACGGATTTTATTAGCGGAAGATGAAGATGTATTACGTATGCTGGTGCTCGATACGTTAGAAGACGAAGGGTATACGATTGACGAAGCGACAGATGGTGATGAAGCGTATCAGAAAATCATGAGTCAGCATTACGATCTTGTCTTACTGGATTATATGATGCCTGGAATGACCGGAATCGAAGTCATCGAAAAAGTACGACGTCATCCAGATAAACAAAATTTAAAAATCATGATGTTGACAGCAAAAAGTCAACAATCTGACCGGGAACGGGCGGAAGAAATCGGAGCCAATTATTTCTTCTCGAAACCATTCAGTCCACTCGAATTGATTGATGTCGTAGGAGGAATATTGAGTGATCATCCAGTGGATTAATCGAAAAATCGGACGCCAGTTAATGGCTTCCTTTTATATCGTGTTAACGACACTTATGATTTCTTCGCTGGTTGTCTATACTTATACGGATACAAAATTGCAGGAAACCCGATTGAAACTGGAAGACATCAGAGAGCGCAGCGCCCGTGCGGGTGCACTATGGGAAGAATGGCAGGATTTGCAGTTCAACATGCGGGGTTATGCGCTGATTGGTGATCAGGATATTTACCAGAAGATGATCAACCAACGCAAAACGATTGATGAGCAGACACGTTGGTTTGAAGAAAATGCGATTTATCAGCAAGGAAAAGATTATGCGCGTTCTTCACGTGAACTCTATGCTTATTACTTCGAAGCGATTTTGCCGTTGATTCAATCGTATGTGGAAGCGAAGTCATCCGGAACGGTCACGGAATCCTTTTTGGAAGGGAAGACATTAACATCGTTGCCGCTCGGTAAAGAATTGCTGGCAAATGGACAAATCAAATTAGACGCTTCCGGAAACATTGATGTGTTATCGGAAATCAACAAAAGCGAGTTGGCGCTTGGCGGGTATCGCGACTTCCTCGAAGACTGGTCGGAAAAAACGAGCCGTCAGTTGGAACAGGAAATTCAGACGACCCAACTAATTTGGCTGTCGAACATCATCGTATTAGTCGGGGTCTTGATTTTCTTCGTCTATCCGTTCATCCGGAAAATTACGGCAGAACTGTTGTCACTCGTTAAAAACAGCCAGCGTCTAGCCGGCGGCGAAGATATCAAACATGTCAAAGTATCCGGACGGAAAGATGAAATCGGAATTCTGGCTTTGTCATTTAATCAAATGGCAAGTTCCATCTCAGATAATAAACAGCATCTCTTGGCTAAAAATGAAGAACTGCAGGCGCAACAGGAAGAATTGCAGGCACAGCAGGAAGAACTGCAGGCGCAACAACAGGAACTTGAGGAAGCGCTTGAGTTAACGATGCGGAATGAACAACATCTGCAATATCGCAATGATTTGACGGAAACGTTGGCAGCTCGGGAAGCCTTGACAGCATATCCGGAAATTATTGAAAAGCTGATTGCCATTACGGATTCCGAAATCGGAGCCCTTGTGTTTGTCGATGAAGGATCTGCGTATTCGATCGTAACGCACGGGATGACGGAAGAACTGTCAGAACGATTGCTCGGAAGCGATCTGTCTTTGTTGAAACGTGCGGAGTCATTAAAAAAAGCCGTTCATTCCTCGAAGCAAGTCGCGAGCGATCATCCGTTGCCGTATCCGTACTATATGTATGAGACGGCAGTTCCGATTTTTGATCCGGCATCGGAAGAAGCCATTGCATTCATTTATCTTGTCCGTTACCGGGATCAGTTTACGAATGAACAGATGCGCGATATCATGTCGTTTTCACGCCAGTTGTCTCTTTCCTTGTTGCGAATGCGATTATTTGATGAGATGAACCGTGAAAAAACAAAAACCGAACGCATTTTGGATTCAATCCGCGAAGCGGTCATCTATATTGAACCGGGAAAAGACGAAGTGTTCGTCAATCGTCCGCTGTACGATCTATTTCCGGAGCTTCAATATGGCGCGGCCAAAAACGAAACGCTGCAAGGATGCCTTAATACGATTCGTGCGGTTGTCGATGAACCTGAAATCTTTGCCCGGTACATGGAAGGTATTTTACGAGGGGAAGTTCCGAAGGACAGTCTGCAATTTTCGATCCATCAGCAAGTCGTATTCATTCAATTCTATGTGGAAACGATTGAAGTGGAAGGGATCCGGAAAGGGACGATGCTTGTCTTGCGTGATGTGACGAAGGAAACCGAGATGGACCGTCTGAAATCGGAACTGGTTTCGACCGTTTCGCATGAACTGCGGACACCGTTATCCTCGATCTACGGTTTTACGGAACTGATGCTGAATCGGAAGATGGATCTTTCGAAACAAGATAAGTATTTAAAAACCATTCACTCGGAAACGGAACGTTTATCGAATCTCGTCAATGATTTTTTGGATGTCCAACGGATGGAAGCGAGAATTCAATCCTATCAAAAAGGACTACTGCATCTACAACCGCTTTTAGAAGAAACGACGCAATTCTACGCGGCATCAACAACGAATCATACGATCACGTTCCGTTCCCTGACCGATGCTTGTCCTCTGATTGAAGCGGATGAGGAAAAAATGAAGCAACTGATGAATAATCTGTTGAACAATGCTGTCAAGTACTCTCCGTTCGGGGGTAACATCGAGGTCGTGTTGGAAGCGGACCATCATCATGTCCAGTTTGCAGTACGGGATGAAGGAATCGGGATTCCGAAGTCTGCCTTGGCGAAGCTATTCGATAAATTTTACCGGGTCGATAATTCGGACAGCCGGAAAATTGGCGGAACCGGTCTTGGTCTTGCTATCTGTAAAGAAATCGTCGAAGGACATGATGGAGAGATTACAGTCGAGTCGGTCGAAAAGCAGGGAAGCACGTTTACTGTCAAGCTGCCGCAGAGTGTTCAGGAATACATGGTTGTTCCTGACGGACTTGATATGTCGGAAAAATAATACTATGTCTGAAGTGAAAAATCAGATACGATGAATGAAGAATGAACAAAGGGGGAAATCAAATGCCGATTACTGCATTTGTACACACACACGTTTTATTATGGGTTTTACTGCTTGTTACATTTTTTGTTGCGTTCTCGATGTATAAGAACGGAAAAAGTGCTGCGAAAGGCGTTCACATGGCATTCCGTCTCTTATTGCTCTTGACGTTTGGGACGGGTCTTTATCTCTACATCACGATCATGGGACAGTCTGCTAATCCGGATGGCTTGTACCATGCGAAAATCACAGCCGGTCTGCTTGTCCTGATTTTTGGAGAACTGACACTTGTTCGTCTTAAGAAAGGGAAATCCTATTCCGGTTTCCTGCTTGGATTTGCGGTACTCGTCCTCGTAACGATTTTCCTTGGATATTCGTTACCGTACGGTATGCAATTCTTTTAATCCGACCCAGGTCAATCATCAATCAGACAATCCGTTTGGTCGGATTACACACACGTTACTCGTCATAAAGAGGAACGTGTGTTTTTTTGTGTTTACAAACTGTTGTTATTTGGGAAAAGGGATATATTACGCAGTCGAGAGGGGAACGCTTGTGGCACAGTTGAAAGAATGGACGAAAGTTTTCCGGGCAAGAAAGTGGATGAAACGAGCTGAACCTGTTTTACCTTTATGGCATGGTTACATCGGGTATAAATACGGTCTCTTTGATGTATTAGGCTCAGGGGCGACGCAAGCTGAGGCTCAGGTTCGTCTCAAGCAACCATTGACGACAGAAGCCTTATCCCGTTGGTTTGAAGTCGGATTGGCGGTAGGACATCTGAAAAAGAAAGACTTACGATATACAGCGACACGTCACGTATTGCCGGAATTATCTAAAACAGATGAAAGAAGTATCGGTTTTATGTTATCCGAATTGATGGAACTGCATCTGCCTGCGTTGTTCTCTTATCCACAATTTTTGGAACATGGCCAGCAGAAAAAGTTCGATGGGGAAGAACACGGCGATATTGTGGCAGAAACATCCGCATTAGTGGAGACCGTTGCGTTTCCTGCCGTCCGTCATATCATCCGCAGTCAAAACGTGACATCATTGCTAGACATCGGCTGTGCTTACGGCGGTTACTTACGTAAAATTCACGAAGCTTTGCCTGAACTGCGACTGGCAGGAATTGATATTGAGGAATCGGTCATCGCGGAAGCGAAACGGCGGGATACGACCGGTGAAATCGACTTTACTGTCGGTGACATTAAAACTTTTGATGTCAAAGAAACATATGACGGCGTCATGATGAATAACATCTTGTATTATTTCCCGAAGGAAGAACGTCTTCGTCTTCTCGAGGGGGTCCGGCGTTTTGTTAAGGATGACGGGACGGTCATTTTAGTCACGCCATTACGTGGCAGTGAACACGGTGCGCCATTCTCTGCCGCATTCAATGCGTTCATGACGTTACATGAAAATCTTTATCCGTTGCCGGGTAAAGAAGAACTAACAGAACAACTTCATGCTGCAGGTTTTAAAAATGTGTCGATTTCACCATTTTTAAAAGAAGGAGCCTGGTATATTGTGACTGCAAACGCCACTTCCTAAGGGAAGCTTGGCGTTTTTACAGTTTTAGAGCAGTTCAAATTTGTGGGGAGTAGTATGTGATTAGTATAATAGTTAAAACGAGTAGAGAAAAAGGGAGAGATTCGTGTGAAGCAGCGTGTAGCCGTTATTGGAGCAGGACCTGGAGGGCTCGCTTGTGCGATGTTGCTTGCAGGCAGAGGAATAGATGTCACCGTATATGAAAAACAACCGATTGTCGGGGGGCGAACTTCTCGCGTGCAGGTCGGGGATTACCAGTTTGACCGGGGTCCTACCTTTTTAAATATGCCGCATATCCTAGAAAACTTATTTACAAGTATCGGTTTGGATATGAAGGATTATTTGGACTTAAAAGCACTTGATCCCATGTACACACTGTATTTCAACGGCGGGAAAGATCATTTTACGATGACAACGGATCGTGATCGGATGAAACAGACGATTGAGCAACATTTCCCAGGAAACGGGGAAGGATATGATCGTTTCATGGCAGAACAAGCCTTGAAGCTGGCAAAACTGATGCCGATTTTGCAGACGAAACACGATAAATTAACGGACTATCTGTCTCCACGCGTCATCACGGCGCTCCCGCGTCTATCTCTCGGGCGTTCGTTATACGATGTCCTGTCCGATTATTTTACGAGTGAAGAATTAAAGTACGCTTTTACTTTCCAAGCGAAGTATTTAGGGATGTCAGCATGGGAATGTCCGGGCGGTTTTTCTATCCTGTCCTATATGGAACATGCATATGGTGTCCATCATCCGATCGGCGGAATGAATCAAATTCCGGAAGCGATGAAACGGGCAGTGGAAGAGCTCGGGGGGACGGTCCATCTCAATACAGGAATCAGTCAATTGATTTTAGATGGAACAACTGCGACCGGCGTCATTCTCGAGTCTGGTGAACATGTTTTATACGATGATGTTGTCGTCGGAGCAGATTTTGCCCATGCGATGAATCATCTTGTTCCCGAAGGTGTCCTGAAAAAATGGTCGCGTCCGAAAATTGACCGGAAGAAGTTTTCTTGTTCGACCTTTATGCTGTACTTAGGTGTCAATAAATCATTTGATGCTCCGCACCATACGATTTATTTTGCCGATGATTATGAAAAAAATGTCCGTGAGATGACCCAGACATTGGAATTATCCGATGATTTTTCATTTTATGTCCAAAATCCATCAATCATCGACAGTACATTGGCACCTGAAGGGAAATCATCGTTGTACGTGTTAGTACCGGTTCCGAATAATTACTCTGAACTCGACTGGGCGATTGAAGGACCGAAATTACGCCGTCGTGTCCTCGATGCCTTGGAACATCGTTCGCCTTATACAGGTGTCGAAGCAGCGATTGAAGTGGAAGAGATGTTCACACCGGATGATTGGGAAGCGATGGGAGTACACCAGGGAGCAACTTTTAATTTGGGACATCAGTTAACACAAATGATGTATTTTAGACCGCATAACCGGTTTGAAGAATTGGAGCATGTCTATCTGGTTGGAGGCGGAACGCATCCTGGAAGCGGCCTTCCGACCATCTTTGAATCAGCTCGGATCACGGCGGACTTATTGACAAGTGAAGTGGGTGTCGGAAAATGAAAATTGGATTTGTCGGAGCAGGTGTCGGAACACTCCACGCCGCTTTATTACTAACGAAACGATATCCGGAAGTCGAAATCACGATTTTTGAAAAAGAGTCACGTGCAGGCGGTCGACTCGCCTCCGTTGATTTCGAGACAGGCGGAAGAATTGATCAGGGGCCGACGATTGTCTTGATGCCCGGAAAACTGCAGGAACAATTAAGAGAAGCGGGGCTTGAAGGTGTTGAGTTGGAACGGATTGATCCTTTATACGACCTTCATTTCGACGACGGAACGATTGTGACAAAACAGGCGGATGTAGTTGATCAAACGATTGCGATTGAACGTCAATTCGGAGAAGGTCGCGGGTTCCAAGAATTTATGCAACAAAAAGCAAAGGATTATGACGTCAGCGTATCGAAATTTTTAGAGCGGACATATTCACGTAAACGGGATTTGTTGCACCCGGATATGTTAGCGCCCTTAGTGAAGATGCATGCGATGGAAACGGCACATGATCACTTAAAACGTTTCTTTAAAAGTAAACACCTGCGAATGGCTTACAGTTTTCCGACCTTTTACATCGGGGGTAACCCTTACACGACGCCTTCCATCTATGGATTGATTCCTTACCGGGAACAGGAAGAGGGTGTCTGGTACGTTAAAGGCGGATACTTCTCTTTAGCCGAGCGGATGTATGAAGCGTTAGTTGAGCGTGGCGTTACGTTTAAGTTCAATCAACCGGTCGACCGCGTCTTGATCCAGCAAGGTCAGGCGAAGGGACTTGTCGCTGCAGGACAGGAGTACGTATATGATACGGTTGTCCTGAACGGAGAGTTTCCATTGATGGAATATTTGGTTGAAGGCAAGCAACCGAAAAAGTATGTGCCGTCCGGCGGAACATTACTGCTGTACTTTAAGATTGACGGAAAAGTTGATTTACCTGTCCATCGTTTTTTAATGCCAAGTGATTTAAAACCGTTGATGACGTCCATCTTCAAGAAAAATGAGTTGCCGGAAAATCCTGCCGTCTATTTATTTAATCCGAGTAAGATTGATGACGCATTGACGGCATCCGGTACTAGTGTCGTCTATGCGTTGGTTCCGTCACCACGTGGATTTGATCAGGCTAACTATGAAGCGCACGGATTTATTGATCAGATTTTAGACAAAATTGAGCAACATCTTCCTGGATTCCAAAGTCAAGTTACCGAAATGAAAATACGTACACCTCAAGATGCTCAAGATTTTGGATTGTATGAAGGCGGAAGTTTTGGCATCGCACCGACGATTCGCCAATCGGCTGCTTTAAAAACACAAGCTAAACCTTATGCTGATATTGAACGGTTGTATGCAGTAGGCGCATCTGTCCATCCGTGTGGAGGCGTTCCGATCGTTATGATGGGAGCGACATTACTTGTCAATCGAATGGAACAAGAGATGAGGTGGAAAAATGGATACAGTGACGAACGCATATCTAGTATGTGAACAAACGATTCAAGGTGGATCAAAAACCTTTTATAAAGCCTTCTCTTTACTGCCGAAGCAAGATCGGATGGCAGTCTACGCCATCTATACGTTTTGTCGTCATCTCGATGATACGGTGGATGAATCAGCGACACCAAAAGAAAGCTTAGCGGAATTCCTGGAAGAGTTTCGTTTATTCCGGTCGGGTCACTCGATCAATAAACCCTTATGGATTGCACTCGCAGATGTCTTTAAACGGTATGAGATGGATGAGACGCCGTTTTTAGAACTGGCAGAAGGTATGCGGTGGGACATTGAAAAAAATCGGTACCACTCGCTGGAAGAGACGGAGAAATACAGTTATTATGTCGCGAGTACGGTTGGCTTGATGCTGTTACCGATTCTTGCACCGAAACAAAATGACTTACGGGAGTCCGCCATTCAACTCGGAATCGCGATGCAATTAACCAACATTCTTCGGGATGTCGGAGAAGATGCAAAGCGGGGACGTATCTATTTACCGAAAGATTGGATGGACCAGTATGGTGTGACAACGGAATCGTTGTTGGCGGGAACTCCTTCCGGCGACTTTGCCGGATTGTGGGAAGCATTGGCATTAAGAGCCGAGCATTTATACGATGCAGCAACGCCTTCGTTTGACCGCTATCCGAAAGAAAGTCGTCGTGCACTGAAAGTGGCGGCTTTACTGTACCGGGGAATCCTCGACGCGGCACGTGACAATCAATACGATGTGTTCACGAAACGTGCTTATGTCAGCCGGTGGCAAAAGATGAAGTTGCTCGCTACGATTTGACGAAAAACTCCATAAAAAAAAGACCTTGGCGGGGACCAAGGTCTTTTTTTTATGGAGTTTAGACCGGGGAGTCTAAACTGAAATCTGTTTGTACAAAATCAGATACATCGTTCCAACAAGACAGGTCGTGATCCACGGGGATGGATCTGATGATGATTGAGCTGTCCGTAAACGAATCGGGATGAGACGATCTAAGGGGGAACGTCGTAAGTCATGCCGAACCGTTTACAGTGGTGTATCGATTGAACAAGTGGGTCTTGAACAAATGATTCAGACGAAACAGATATGTTAAGTTCCTAAACGCGTTTGACTCGGGGAAGTCACCATGCGCTTGATTGAGGATGTGGGGTCAATCACTACCTCTTGAACTCGAAGTAATCGTATCAAATCTAAGTTGTCCGTACAAGTAATTGATATGCAATTCACATAACGTTCACAGGGTGGCAGCGACTGCAGACACGATTCGTTCGCTTGCCAGTTTTCCTGAAAGCGTCACCATTGGACTACCGCCACCGGGATGCGTTGATCCGCCGGCAAAAAACAAATTGTGAACATTCTTTGAACGGTTACTTGGACGCATGAAAGCTCCCCGTGTACCATTCGAAGAAAGACCATACAGCGAACCATGATACGCTGAAAATTTCTGTTCAATATCCTGTGGTGTGATCCGTTGTTCGAATAAAATGTCAGACGTAATATCGATGCCGAACTGTTGAAGGCGTTGATCGATGATTTTATCGTACGTGTCAAAATCAACGGCAGATCCTTTGTGGGTAGCCGGAGCATTGACAAGTACAAACAGGTTGTCACCGGCTTCTCCCATTTCCGGTGCCGTGACCGAGGAATTCGAGATGTAGATGGTCGGCTCTTCTGCATAGCGATGTTGATTAAATAACGCTTCGAATTCGGCTTCATAGTCGGAAGAGAAAAAGACGTTATGATGGGCAAGTCCGGCAATACGGCGTCCGAGTCCGATGCACCGGACATAAGCAGAAATCGACGGCTCCATTTGCGCAGGAGTCGGATTTTTGAAGTCAGGCCGGACCGTTTCTGAAATCAACCGCGGATATTGGGTGAGCAGGTCACCATTTAACACGATGAAATCAACAGACAGGTAATCGACATGATTGAGTTCGATTTCCGTTGCCAACTGATTGGTCACTTCAATCTGTGTCACTTCGTCACCTAACCGAAACGTCACACCGAGTTCACGGGCGCGACGGGCAAATCCTTCGGCAATGGCGGTATTTCCGCCGCGTGTGAAATAAACACCATCATTCAGCTCGAGATGGGCAATTAAACCGAATGTTGCCGGCGCTTGAAACGGACTGCTTCCAATGTAAGTCGCATACCGATCGAGTGCTTGGATCAGCTGGGGATCTTTAAAATATTTTTTGTGTAGCCCATGAAGTGTCTTAAAGGGATGGACCTTCGTCATGTCACGCAATAAAGAAAAATTAAAATAAGAGTCGATATTGATGAAAAATTGTTGTTTGGCGATATTGTACAGTTCCCGAACTTCATCTTGATAACCCGTAATATCATTTTTGGCAAGTTGCCCCTTCGTGAAACGGTCAACTTCAGTCCGCATCGCTTCACGGCCGCTGGCAAATGTCAATGAACGACCGTCCGGAAAATGATTGACCGTATGACGCGTCAATTTTTCAAAAGTAAAATAGTCATCAGGATCTGCTCCAGATTCCAAAATGACGGATTGAAAGATTTCAGGCATTGTGATCGTATTGGGACCGAAATCAAAACGGTGTCCCTCTGATGTGATAGGCATCATCTTTCCACCAATGTGTTCATTACGTTCAATGACGGTGACTTTAAATCCTTTTGAAGCAAGTGAGATGGCGGCACTCAAACCGCCGAGTCCCGCTCCGATGACTGCGATATGTTTCATAACAATGAAACCTCCTTAAGAATATGTCCGACCCTTCCAACTGATTTCCCTTTTCTTCAGTCTTCGAATCATCGCTGTCGCGAGTAATACGACATAAAGAATGGACGAAACAGGATGCCAAAACCAAGCACGAGAAATCATGGCCTTCCGATCGATGCGGTAACGGGCAATCATCATCAAAAGAAAGGCTCCGAGCGTCCAAATGGACGGGAAGAAGAAGACAAGCGGTAAAGCGGCCGCTTGGATCAAGTAAAACAGCAGGAAATAGCTGCCGGCGATATAGGAATCATTCATACCGCGAAAGACGTTTTTCAGGAAACCTTGCCAAACGTCACGGTTGGTCGCATACATGTCACAGCTGACATAAGGAGCCACGTCGACGAGCGTTGTCGTAAAGCCGTTTTGTTTGAACGTCCGGCAGAGTTCCAAATCGTCGACGAGCGCCATTTGAATCGCCTGATGTCCGCCGACTTGTTCATAAGCATGCCGTTCAACAAGGACGACCATCCCGTTTGCTGCTGCAAAGGCGGGATGCTTGACCTTCCGGAAAGCAATCGGAAGGTGTTGGGCGATCAAGACATGTTGCATCGGAATGAGACACTTTCCGAGAAAAGTCGGAACAGGGAACGACGGAAATCCTGATAAGAAGACCGCCTGTTCTTTTTGAAGCGTTGCGTAGAGCCGGGGAACCGTGTCTGCTGCCAGTGTGATGTCAGCGTCTAAGAACAATAGGTATTCTTCATGGGTCGCCTGTGCCAATTGATGACAGGCGTGGACTTTCCCGGCCCATCCGGATGGTAGGTCAAGACCGTCAATGATTGTGAACTGATTTTCGTTGCCGACCAGCCGGACTAATAGCTCGCGGGTCCGGTCAGTCGAGCGGTCTTCGTATAAATAGACGTGCATATTCGGATGAAGCGCTTGTCGGAGGGAATGAATCAGTTTCTCGACATTCCGTTCTTCGTTCCGAAGCGGAATACAGATTGCAAGACTCGAAGGAACTAGAGGTTCACTTAGTTTCGGTAAAAACGACAGATTAATGAACGTGTAGAGACAAACAAGTGCTGCAACGACAAACAGTATTACCATCATGAACGGATTGCCTGTAACCACTGTTCCGTTTTAACGGGGAGCGGTTCCTTTCTCGTAGTCAACACACGATACGATTCAATCCGTTCTTCGATTGCGTCGGTCCGGACATCATCATACAGTCGGGTCATCGCATCTGTTAAATAACGCAACTGCTCCGAACTTCGTGAATCGGGTAGCTGGATCGTCCGGGTCCGGATATAGACGTCCGGCTGTTGTTCATGACTGAAGGAATAGTAAAACGAAAACAGGGAGATGGAGCGGGCTGATTTTGCCAGATGTGTTGCTCCGCTGCTGAGCTGAAGCGGCCGTTCTTCCTGATGCCGTTCTTCTCCTTGAGGGAACATCCAGACACTGCTACCGTTTGCGAGTTGATTTTTTGCATATTGCAGGCTTTGCTTGATTTCCGCAAACGAACTCCGGTCAATGGAAAAACCGCCAAGTCGAGTAAAGAAAGGAAAGCGTTCCAGTCCTTGCTGATCAATCATGACATAAGGATCGTGACGCAAAACCGTCTGATCGAGATGAAACAAAATCATGCCGTCCCACCACGATCCGTGCGTCGCGAGCATCAGGCCGGGGGTCGGTAAATCATCCGCCCGGTAGAGAATCCGGTGGAATTGTTTTCGGATTAAACGTTCTTTGACGTATAGATGAAAAGCATGTTCAGCCAACTTGCTTTTGTTTGCTTTTTGCAAGAGGAGCACCTCCTTGTGTGAGCCAATACGTGACACCTGCGAGAAGGCTTATCAACGTGACGCCGTAAAGGCCGGCGACACCTGCCGTCAGACCGAACAGCGTATGGAGCATTAAAAACAGATACTGGTTGTTTCGTTCAAGTGCCGTAATGGTAACCTGCTGTTCGAACCGGGAAATCAGAAGCGCAAAGAAAAGTGCCGTTCCATACCAGCCCAAAAAGTTTTGGATCGGGATGTCATAATAGAATCCACCATCTTGCCAAATCCAATACGATTTGACGTTAGCTGCTACCGGATCAATCGCTAAATCCAACCAAACGGCAAACAGCGGCACCAAAGTTACAGTATTGAAGCGAAATGGAAACCGGCGTGAGAAGGCAAGGCTTGCTCCCATGACGGATAACCAGGCGGCACCAATCGTGATCGGTACACCGAGCAGTTGGACACCAAAATCTGCTTCATAGGCGTATGTACCGAACGGCCACCCCGTATGGACGCCGATGGATTCGATAAGAATTGAACCGAAGAAAATCACCGGAATGATGAAGCGTCCTTTTGGTAGGGCATCCCAAAGATAAAGAGCGGCATATAAGCCGGATGCAAATAAGAACACGGCGTTCGCCCACTCAAGCCAAGGGGGCAGTAATGAGAAACCGACTAAAATCAGTCCGATGAAAAACCAAATCGTGAAAAATAACCAAAGTTTTTTTTGAAACCGATCCATGATAAGCGTACCTCCATCTTAATTTATTCTGATATTAGTATACCTGTAGGAAAGGGCGACGAGCCAGGATGGAGATGGAATTCATGGTATTAAAAAAACAGACCGTATGAAGCGGTCTGTTTAATCGATTTGATGATTTTTTTGTTTTTTCTTTTTGATGAAGGAAAATAATAAAAAAGCGATATAGAGCGGAACGGCGACGAACCAGAAGGTCGACCACTCGTTGCTGCGGGCAATCATCACATACGTTACATACAGCAGTGTAAATGTGATGACGAATGTATGTCGCGGTACCGGAATATCCTTGAAGCTCGGAATTTTGACTCGACTTACCATCAAAAAAGCAAGAGCCGTAAAGACGAGCGGCACCATTAAATCATTCATCCGTCCGCTGAACAGGGTGACGACAGCTAAAATACCTCCAGCTGCTGTAATCGGGACACCGGAAAAATAAGCTGAAGCTACATTGGTAGCTGAAAGGTTGAAACGGGCTAAGCGAAAGGCACCAAATAGTGGGAACAAAGCCGCAATCAGCAAACCGATTTCTCCAAAATCATAAAAATAAGTGTAATAGGCCATCATGGCTGGAGCGACACCAAAGGTCACGACATCAGCGAGTGAGTCCAGCTCTTTTCCGAAGTCACCCGCGACACCAAGCATCCGGGCGATCCGACCATCCAGACTGTCGAGCATCATTGCGATGACGATCAGTAAGGTCGCATTTTGAAAATCTCCCCGCGCCGCCATGACGATGGCAAGAAAACCACAGTATAAGTTTCCGAACGTAAAGAGGTTCGGAATAGAGTTACGCACACGTTCTTTCCACAAAATGATTCCTCCTGCCACTTCTTCGATACTATTCATCATATCATAAACAACTGATAGATATCAGCGGTTCATAAAGACAATCCCGTTCGTGAAGCGGAGAAAATCATCAGGAGCGAGTTTGACCTGCAGACCGCGTTTGCCAGCTGAAATGATAATGAATTCTTGATTCAGAGCCGAATCCGATAATAGGACCGGGAAGGGTTTTTTCGCACCAATCGGGGCGACACCTCCTCGGATGTACCCCGTCAGTTGCTTTAAATCTTTCATTGGCACCAAATGTGTTTTCTTGGCAGAAACCGTCCGGGCGACTGCTTTTAAACTGACTTCTTCTTCGCCGGAAATGACAGCAAACACATATTGATGGGCGTCTGTTTCTAAAACTAATGTTTTAAAAATAGACGAAAGCGGGTAATTAATCTTTCTAGCGACATTTTGAGCGGATAAGTCCTGTTCATCAACAGGATAGGAAAGCAAGTCGAACGGGATGTCAGACTGCTTTAGAAGTCTCGCGACGTTCGTTGTGGTCATGTTGTTCTCCTTTGACGACAGCATATTGAGCCCACTTCCGACTGTTCCAACGTTTTAAGGCGAAGATGCCGCGGAACCACTCGTCGGCAGAGAAGGCAATCCAGATACCAAGTAATCCGAGTCCATATTGCAAGCCGAGTGTATAACTGAGCACAACAGCGATTCCCCACATTGAGAGAATACCGATTGCGACAGGGAAACGGACGTCCCCAGCTGATTTTAGTGTTCCCATCAGAACGATATTCATGGCACGGCCCGGTTCAAGAATGACACTAGCCCATAACAACGGAATACCGATAGCGATGATTTCCGGACTTGATGTGAACATGGACAGAATGGATGTTCCGACAGAGGCCAGTGCAACAGCAGAGGCAAAACTGGCAAAAACAGCGATTTTCAGCGTTTTTACAGCACGTGCATGTGCTGCTTCGAATTGCTGAGCCCCGACTTGGCGGGCGACTAATAATTGTGTCCCTTGTGCGATGGCTAATGTGAATAAGAAACAAAGCATTGTGATGTTTGAGACATAAACGCGTGCAGAGAGAGCAGACTCTCCGATGGTTGCGATGAAACCGGTAATGATCAGTTGAGAAAACTGATACGATACACCTTCTCCGGCAGAAGGGATTCCGATGTTCATGATACTTTTAATATCGCGTCGGTTGATTTGCACCAAATCTTTTAACTTAAATCGTAAAGAAAGTTTCCGGTAAACAACGAAAAAGAGTAAAGCGACGGCGACAGACCGGGCAATGACGATCGACCAAGCGACTCCGGCGACTCCAAGGACAGGAATACCGAATAATCCGAGGACGGCAATGACATTACCAAAGGCACTGACGAAGTTCATCAGTAACGTGACGTACATAGCATTTTTTGTAAAACCGTGACTGCGTAAGATGGCACCGAGTGTAAGAGAGATGGCTTCCAAGAATAAGAAGAGACCAACAATCTTTAAGAACGTTTCGCCATATACGAGTGTTTCTCCTTCTAAAGAGAAGAATCCGAGTAATTGTTTTCCGAATAAGGCAACAAGAACGGAAATGACTAAACCGATATATAAATTGATGGAAAAAGCAGATCGTGCCGTCTGGCGGGCGTCCTGAACCCGTTTCGCCCCTAAATATTGACCAATGATGATGGTTGCTCCAACGGATGTGATGTTAAACAGGATGATGAAAATGTTCAGCACCTGATTGGAAACACCGACAGCGGCAGCTGCACTGTCAGAATAATAACTGAGAATCAATGTAGCGATGATCCCGAGGCTCATATGAAGCGCGATTTCAATGAATAGCGGCCATGTAATTTGGAATAATGATTGTTGTTTAACTGTTTTCATAAATTTAATTCCCCTTTAAGTCCTTAAAACGTATTGTCTTTCTGTATCTTTTGGAAACTATACGCCTTCGATTTTCATAATGAAAGAGCAAAAGGTAAGCTTTCATAAAAAAAGAGAGTATTTAAAAGGATTTTCATAAAACATCACGAATACATCATAATGAATGGATGTTCATTTTTGAAATGGAGGGGAATGGAATGAAAACTGAAATCACTTATGCTGTTGAAGAGCAGGTTGCGACCATCACGTTATCACGTCCGGAACGGCTGAATGCGCTCACATCAACACTTTTAACCGAACTAGCGGAGTCGATCGAAGAGGCGAATCAAGATGATACTATTCGGGTCATCGTTTTGACGGGGGCCGGGCGCGGATTTTGTGCGGGCCAGGATTTAAAAACCGTACAACCCGGTATGGACCACGGGGACTACTTAAAACAATATTACCATCCTGTCATTCGGGCATTGGCAACGACGAAAAAGCCGACCATCGCTGCCATTAATGGAGTGGCTGCAGGGGCGGGACTCTCTCTTACATTAGCCTGTGATTTCCGCATCGTACGCGATGATGCGAAATTATCACTTGGCTTCATCAATATCGGACTGGTTCCGGATGCCGGTGCTCCGTACTTCTTACCCCGGTTGATCGGGTCAGCTAAAGCACTCGAGCTTGCCTTATTAGGTGAAACAATTACCGCGCAACAAGCCTACGACTATCATTTAGTGACAAAAAGTGTGGACGCCGGACAGTACGAACAGGAAGTAGCTTCTTTTGCTAAACTTCTTGCCAGCCGACCGACGAAAGTCATCGGATATATCAAACAGTTGCAATCAGCAAGTTCCGAATCGACACTCGAGGATATGCTGGCTCAGGAAATTATTTATCAATCCCGTGCCGGAAAGACAGAAGATCACCAGCAAGCGGTTCAAGCATTTCTAGAAAAAAAAGCGCCCGTTTTCAGCGGTCGCTGATGACAGAGTGAACGACTAATAGGACTTTCCGGAAATCTGCCGGAAGGTCCTATTATGATTCACTTGATTTTTTGTTTGATCTTTTGAGCAGTCGCATGAGTACGATCCGTCAGGCCGGTTGAGATTCGAAATAGCATGATTCCAAGAAAAGCGGAAACAAAAATATACAATCCGGTCAATGTGACAAAAGCTCCGCTCGCAAGCGTGATGAATAAAATAGAGAATTCTCCGCGTGGTCCTAAACAGAATCCGGACTCAATCGCATGGTAGTTGGAAAGACCAAACGCTCGTCCCCCTAAAAAACCGACCAGGAATTTAGAAAGAAGTCCCCAAACGACGAGGGCAACGAAAAACCAATCCAAGGGGAGCCCTTCCGTCAATTCAAACGACATGCCGAACGAGATGAAAAACAAGGGTAAAAGTAAATCTTGGAAAGGCGTTACCAGTCTTTTTAAATAACGTGTCTCTTTAATTTCCGTTAATAAAATCCCGACGATAAACGCACCCAGGACTTCGGATAAACCAAACATGATCCCGATTCCTGAAAAAGTCAAAATTAAGCCGATGATTCCGATGCCGGCATCCGGGTGACGGTAAAGAGAATCGACGACTCTCGATTTTTGACGGATGAAGACCGTTAAAAAAATCAGAGCACTGAATAAGAAAATAAATCCAAGAAAAATCGTTCCGACTTTTACGAAGGTGAACTCTTGTGTTCCGAGAACAAAGGGGGCACTTGTTAATAAGAGAGGCGCCGCTAAATCTTCGAAGATAAGTAACGAGAGAACAAACCGATTCACGTCTTTGTGTTTATCCGGTTCGCGGTCGAGCAGGCGGGCAGAAATCGACGAACTTGTTGCATAGAGAACACAGCCAATTAAAAATGCCTCGGGTACCGAAAATCCGAAGGCCAAAGTCAAAAGGAAGGTACCGCCAAACGATAACAGAAGATCAATCAGTCCCGCTTTCCAGATGTTGCGAAACTGGATTAATAAATCAGCGACCGAAAACTTCAGACCGAGCAGGAAAAACAAGACGATGATGCCTGCTTCTCCGCCGAGTTTTAATTCTTCCGGCAAATCATAATAAAGACCAAGTATGATTCCGATCAGGATAAAGGCAAGAATGCTCGGGAGGTGAAACCGTTCGCTGAGATAACTGACGACGAACAAGCCGATCAGAATCAATCCCGCATAAAGAAATATTTCCATGAGAGAGTTTTCCCTCCTTTCTTTTTCCTTTACCCTAAATCAAATACCTTAACGGGTTTGTCACAGAAATGAAAAAAGACAGACTTTTTGCTTGGGGGCAAAAAGTCTGTCTGAAAATCAAATCACTTGAATGATTGTTCCGGTATACGGAGCGAGCGTCACCTCTAATGAAGGAAGCGGTGTGTTCGAAAAGAGGTCCATTCCTTGGCCGGACTGAGGAGCCGGGATCGTCGCCTGATGATTCGAGTTATTGAAATAGACGTAATACGTCCCATCCTGACTCATACGACGCATGACGATGGTATTGGCTTCATCGTCGGCATGGACGAATGAAATCTGTCCGTGATTGGCAAGTGTCCTGTGCTGCTTTCGTAACTGAAGCAGATGTTTCGTGTACATCAACAGATTCAAATCCTGCTCTTCCGGATTCCACGGCATACATTTTCGGCAACCCGGATCCTGATCACCGTCGAGTCCGATTTCATCTCCGTAATAAATGACCGGGCTTCCGGAGAAGGTCAGCATGGATAACAGCAACAGGCGCATCTTGTTTTTGTCGTTTCCGGCACGGGTCAAAGCGCGTGGCGTATCGTGTGAACCGATTAAGTTAAACGATACTTCGTTGACGTTGACCGTGTTTGAGAATAAGACATGTGACATGTCATTGGCATAGGTGGAAGCAGATGTCTTATCGAGTGCAAAGAAATTAAGTGCAGCATTCGTGAACGGATAGTTCATGACGGCATCAAATTGGTCACCGAGCAACCATTCCTGTGAATCGTGCCAAATTTCACCGAGAATATACGTCTCCGGATCCGCTTCCTTGACGACAGAACGGAAGTCACGCCAGAAGGCATGATCGACTTCGTTGGCAACATCAAGCCGCCAGCCGTCGATCCCGAATTCTTCGACCCAGTAACGGGCGACATGAAGTAAGTATGCTTTTACTTCCGGATTTTCCGTATTGAACTTCGGCATTTCCGGAACAAACGCAAACGTGTCATAGTTCGGCATCGGCTCGGTTACGAGCGGGAAGTTCCGGAGGTGGAACCAATCCCGGTAAGAAGAATTGCTGCCGTGTTCCCGAATGTCGGCGAATGCTTTATGGTGGAAACCGGCATGATTAAAGACGGCATCCAGCATGATGCGAATTCCATTTGCATGCAGTAAATCAACCATTTCCTTAAACTTTTCCTTAGTTCCGAACTGCGGATCAATTTCCAAATAATCAATCGTGTCGTATTTATGATTCGATTTGGCTTCGAAAATTGGACAGAAGTAAATGCCTGTGATGCCGAGATCCACTAAGTAATCGATTTTATCAATGACGCCTTGGAAATCACCGCCGAACAGATTTGTTGTTGTAGGTGCCGTACTGTTCCATGGAAGGGTACCGGCCGGATCATTCGTCGAATCTCCGTTGGCAAAGCGGTCGGGGAAGATTTGATACCATACTGTATCCTTCACCCAGTCCGGAGCATGGAACACATCAACCTTGTTTAAAAAAGGAACACAGAAGTAGTATCCGGTATCATCTAGCGGCTTTTCATCAAACCAGCCACGTTCGGTAAAGACTTGACTCGAATGTCCGTCGTGAAGCCGGAATCCGTAACGAAGTCGGCGGAAAGGAGGAACGACATCGATGAACCAATAATCGAATAACTCATCTGACCCGCTCCGTTTCATAGGGGTTTCGAAAGTATTCCAATAGTTTGATTTGGACGGATCAAAGTTCCAATCGGCATCATCCGGGTTTTCGGTATGCCAGTCGTACGGATCTCCCCAAATAAGATCAACATGGTCGACGTCATTTTTTTTCGTCTGCAGTCGAACATGAATGGTTTTGTCATCATACTTATAGACGAACGGTGACATCGCGCGGTGGAAAACAGCTTCTTTCAGCATTTTGGTCACTCCCTATGTGCAATCGCTTGCATTCTAATATAATTGTCCTCGACCTAAGAATAGTGAAGCGCTTTCTTAAAGTCAATTGGAATTCCAGAAAAAAACAAGAGGAGACAACGAATCCTTCCATATTAGCGCAATCGATTGCACTTAGTTGTGCAAATCAGATAAATGTAAACGTTTTCTTTTTAAAATCATTTAACTAATGCGCCCGAACGATTTTTAAGAATACTTTTCGAAAATCTTTTTTGAATGTAAGGAAATATTTAAAGAAAAGGACTTGTCAAAAGGATTTTAGATTGTATAATGAAAATGTAAAGGTGATGCAAACGTTTTCATAAAACGCTTACAACCACTCGGTTGTTATCATGAGAAAATGGTTGTGCCTTTATGCAAACGTTGTGCATCAGAACTTATCATTCGTACGTTAACTTGGGGAGGAATTTTCGAACATGGAAATCAAAAAATTAGTAGCAGGTCTTTCAGTATCTGTCATGGCAATCGGTGCTCTTGCAGCATGTGGCGGCGGAACAGATTCAGGTTCTTCTGATACAAGTTCAGAAGGCGGTAAAAAACCAACGAAAATCGTTATCTGGGAAGATACAGAAAAAGCGGAAACAACTAAAGCCGCTGCTAAAGCATTTGAGGAAAAAGAAGGCGTCAAAGTTGAAGTCAAAGAAGTTAAAATGACAGATCAACAAAAGAAAGTCGCTCTTGACGGTCCTGCAGGAAAAGGTCCGGATATCATTCTTCTTCCACATGACCAAATCGGAACAGTTGTTGACCAAGGGTTGATTGCTGAACTCAAAGACGGTGAAAAAGCACTCGAACCTTTCATCGATACAGCTAAATCAGCTGTTACGTTCGACGGTAAAGTTTACGGTTATCCTAAAGCAGTTGAAACACCAATCCTTCTTTTCAACAAAGATGAGTTAAAAGAAGCACCGGCTTCAATGGATGACCTGTACAAAATCTCAACAGAGCAGAAAAAAGACGGTAAATACGGTTTCCTCGCACTTTGGGATAACTTCTACTTCGCACACGGTCCAATCGGTGGATACGGTGGATACGTCTTTAAAGATAACGGTGGAAAACTTGATCCTGCTGACATCGGTCTCAACAACAAAGGTGCAGTTGAAGGAATGGATTACATCGGTAAATGGTATAAAGAGGGGCTCTTCCCGAAAGGTTTGATCGGCGGTGGCGGTGGTCAAGCAATGGACCAATTGTTCGGCGACAAGAAAGCAGTCGCAGTCATGAACGGACCATGGGCAGTCGCAAGCTATAAAGAAAAAGGGATTAACTTAGGTGCTTCAGCACTTCCGAAGCTTCCAAACGGTGAAGCAATCAAAACATTCGTAGGCGTGAAGACGTATGCTGTTTCAGCTTACTCGGAAAACCAAGAATGGGCAGAAAAATTCCTCAAATCGTTAACGGGTGAAGAAAACGCGAAAGCGATGTTTGAGAAATACAACGAGATCCCACCGGTCACTTCGCTTCAAGAAGATGCAACGATCAAAGACAACGAAGTGGCAGCAGCCGTCTTCGCACAGTCTAAAGACGGTGTACCAATGCCGAACATCGCTGAAATGGGTCAAGTTTGGGAGCCAATGGCAGCAGCACTTCAACTTGTTGCAACAAACAAACAAGATGCACAAAAATCAGCTGATGACGCTGTGAAACAAATCAAGCAACAAATCGAAGCAAACAATCAATAATCAATTGAATGACTGACACAGAATTAAAGAAAGGGGGATCTTGGATTCCCCCTTATCTTTATGGTTGGAAGAGAAGCCTGAGGTCAGACATGACCTTTGGAAAGGAGAACAGACGATGGCGGCCATTGCGACACCACAACCCACGAAAACACCAAAGCCAAAAACGAATCACCGGACGATTGCAGCAGCGATATCGATCGTTCCAGGGATGGGACAACTGTACAACAAACAATTTTTAAAGGGTGCGACATTTTTTATCGTCGTCCTATCGTATTTTTTAGTTAACTTCGAACTGTTTTTTAAAGGTGCTGGGAACGGTCCCGGAGATCGCGGAGCGATCTGGGGATTGATTACACTCGGTGAGGTAGCAGGCGTAAGGGGGGATCACTCGATCTTCTTGATGGTCGAGGGAATCATTGCATTGATTCTGCTTGTGTTTGGTATCGCCATTTACGTCTGGAACTTTATCGATGCGTATCGAATCGGTAAGCTCCGTGACTTGGAATTAGAAGTTCCTTCTTTGAAAATGCAGCTGCGGAACTTCCGAGATAACGGATTCCCGTACGCGATGCTGATTCCATCGTTGGTTCTCCTTGTCTTCACGGTCGTCTTACCTTTGATTTTCACGTTTTTGATTGCCTTTACGAACTATAAGTTCAATAATTCACCACCGGCGAAACTCGTCGACTGGATCGGGATTCAAAACTTCCTGAACATCTTTACGGTCGACATCTTCCGCGACACGTTCGTCAGCGTACTCGGATGGACACTCGTTTGGACGGTTGCTTCGACAACAGGTGTCATCGCAATCGGGATTGGTCTTGCCGTCTTGTTGAATCAAAAAGGACTAAAAGGAAAACGTTTCTTCCGTTCGATTTTGATTTTATCTTGGGCTGTACCGGCATTCATCACAATCCTCATCTTCCGCTCCATGTTCAATGAGACGTTTGGTGTCTTTAATACGACATTGCTACCGGCGATCGGACTCGACAGCGGTGTCGAGTGGATGACAGATCCGACATACACGCGTTTAGCCCTGATTGGTATTCAGTGGTGGCTCGGTTTCCCTTACATCATGACATTGACGACGGGGATTCTGCAGTCGATTCCAGAAGATTTGTATGAAGCGGCAACGATCGACGGTGCGACTTCGGGTGAAAAATTCCGCCTGATCACATTACCGATGATCTTGTTTGCGACAGCACCGATCTTGATTACGCAGTATACGTTCAACTTCAACAACTTCAACATCATCTATCTCTTTAACAACGGGGGACCGGCTGTTCCGGGTCAATCGGCCGGTGGAACAGACATCCTGATCTCCTGGATCTACAAACTGTCGCTTGGTTCGAATCCGCAGTACGGATTCGCTGCCGCGATTACGCTGGTGCTGTCGTTCTTCATCATGACGATTGCCGTCATTCAGTTTAAACGTTCAAAATCATTCAAAGATGAGGATATGATCTAATGAGAAAACAAAACCGAATCAATATGGCGTTGTCATACCTCATTTTGACGATCGCCTCGATAATTATCGTGTATCCGCTCCTTTGGGTTGTCGGCACATCGCTCAACCCGGGGAAAAGCATCACTTCGGACATCTTCCCGAGCAATCCGACGTTGATCCATTACTTTGATTTATTTGATGCGACACAAACGGATTATGGCATGTGGTATCTGAATACCATCAAAATCGCTGTCATTACGATGGTCGTTTCCGTCGCACTGATTACGTTGACAGGTTACATCTTCTCACGTTACCGGTTCGTCGGACGTAAGAATTCACTGATCTTGTTCCTCGTTTTGCAGATGGTTCCGCAATTCGTTGCCATCATCGCGATTTACGTTCTGTTGAACATGTTGCAATTGTTTGATACGCATTTGGCATTGATTCTTCTGTATGCCGGGGGAGCGATTCCGATGAACACGTATCTTGCAAAAGGATATTTTGATACAATACCAAAAGAACTGGATGAAGCGGCACGGATGGATGGAGCAGGACATCTTCGGATTTTCTGGCAGATCATTCTTCCACTTGCAAAACCGATGGTAGCTGTTATCGCTTTGTTCAACTTCATGGCACCGTTCAACGATTTCATCCTGGCGTCACTTGTTCTCCGCTCGCCGGAGAAACAGACACTCGCTGTTGGACTGTACAACATGGTTTCAGAGCAATTCGATAATAACTTTACATTGTTTGCGGCGGGTGCCGTATTATCAGCAGTACCAATCGTTCTTCTGTTCTTCGCATTCCAGCGTTTCTTCGTATCTGGACTGACGGCAGGCGGAACGAAAGGTTAATCAATCAAGGGGGAATCAGCGGCATGAGACGAGGCGTGATGCTTCTCCTCTTGCCGCTTCTCTTGTCTATCGGAATGTTTCCACAGACAAGCGAAGCTGCAGGATGGGAAAAAGAACGAATGTATTTCATCATGGTCGACCGGTTTGAGAACGGTGACAAAAGTAATGACTTGGAAGCAAATCCCGATGATCCAAAAGCGTTTCAAGGCGGGGATCTGGCAGGTGTCACAAAGCGTCTGGATTATATCAAGGATCAAGGTTTTACATCGATTTGGCTGACACCGATTTTTAAGAACCGGCCAAACGGTTATCACGGATATTGGACGGACGATTATTATGAGGTCGATCCCCATTTCGGAACAAAAGAAGAGTTTAAAACGTTAGTAAAAGAAGCGCACAAACGTGATCTGAAAGTGGTGCTTGATCTAGTCGTCAACCACCTCGGGCCGAACCATCCACTCGTAAAAGAAGAACCGGACTGGTTCCATAAAGAACAGACGATCATGAACTGGAACAATCAGGCTGAAGTCGAGAACAATTGGCTGTTTGATTTACCGGATTTCAATACGGAAAATAAAGAAGTCGTCAACTATTTGATTGACGTTGCGAACTACTGGGTGGATGAAACCGGGATCGACGGTTACCGACTCGATACCGTCCGCCATGTTCCACCGGCTTTTTGGAAAACATTTATCCCGGCCGTCAAAAAAGAGCATCCGGATCTCTTTTTATTAGGTGAAGTATTTGACGGTGATCCGCGTAAGATTGCGACCTATTCGAAATTAGGATTTGATTCCGTGACGAACTTCCCGTTTTACTACGGAATCAAGGATCAGTTTGCCCGAAAAAATGGTTCGGCGGAAGAATTAGATTCGGTTTATAATCGAGATACTACGTTTAATCCGAAAGCAATGTCCTTAGCGAACTTCATTGATAATCATGATCTGAAACGCTTTATTACGGAAGCAAAAATCGGTGGAGCTGTTGATGAGGAACGACAACTGCGTTTAGCTTTATTCGCTTTATATGCAGCACCCGGCATGCCGATCGTCTACCAAGGAACAGAAGTCGCAATGCCCGGTGGAGAAGATCCGGGAAACCGGATGATGATGGAATTCGATAAAAACGATAAGATGCAGGAATATGTGCAGACGTTAAACAAGATGCGCAAGAACTATCCTGCTTTTGAGACTGGGAAACAGCGGTTGGTGGCTAAAACGGACCATATGGCGGTCTTTGAACGAAAAGTCAAAGATCAGTCTGTCCTATATGCCATCAATTTAGGGGAAAAGAAAACGACATTGCGCGTGAAAGCATCAGAAATCGGTGACGATCAACGTCTGCGGGGGCTATTGTTCTCTGACGTCGTACGTCAAGACGGAGATGCCTATGAAGTAACGCTCGATGCGGGCAGTGCCAATGGATATGTCGTGGAACGTTCGCAGGTCAACTGGATGTCGCTCGTTGCGATCGGCTCAATCGCTCCGATCCTTGCCTTAATCATTTTATTCGTCCATCGACGACGGATCAATCGGACAAAGGAAACACACTAAAATACATTTGTAGGGAAATGATGAGGTGAAAGGGATGCAAGTAACAATCAAGGATGTCGCAAGAGAAGCGAACGTTGCACCGTCTACGGTCTCACGTGTAATTGCCAACAGTCCGCGCATCAGTCAAAAAACAAAAGAACGTGTCCGTCAGGCGATGGAGGAGCTCGGTTACTATCCGAACGTCCATGCCCGAAGTCTTGCCAATCGAACGACTCAGGCCATCGGTCTTGTCATGCCCAGTGCAGCAACAAAAACACTGCAAAATCCATTTTTCTCGGAAGTGATTCGCGGGATCAGCACAAAAGCACATCAAAACGGTTATTCGTTGTATATGACGACAGGGGTTTCGGAAGAAGAAGTCTACGAAGGTGTCGTCTCGATGGTTCAGGGTCGTCGGGTCGACGGTGTCGTGGTTTTGTATTCCCGGACAGATGATAAGGTCGTTCAGTTTTTGCAGGATTCAAAGTTTCCGTTCGTCGTTGTCGGGAAACCATTCAGTGACTCCTCACATGTCACTTATGTCGATACCGACAACTATCTTGCGGGGCGCGAAGTCACGAAATATTTACATCAACTTGGACATGAGTGCATCGCGTTTGTCGGGGGATCCCAGGATTTAGCCGTCACACAGGAACGGGTCGGTGGATACAAGACAGCTTTGATGGAGGAAGGTCTTCCAATCCATGAATCGTATATCGTCAGTGCACCGTTCATGACGACTGGAGGAGCAGACGCCGTCAAACGATTGATGTCGCTTGAGCACCCGCCGACGGCTGTCGTCGTCAGTGATGATATGATGGCGCTCGGTGTCATGAGTACGTTAAATGAGATGGAAATCAGCGTACCTGATCAGATGGCTGTCGTCAGTTTCAACAATCTGTTCATCGCGGAATTTTCCAGTCCGCCGTTGACCTCCGTTGAAATCAACATCTTCGGTTTGGGATTTGAAGCAACAAACTGCCTGATCGAACAAATGAACGAAGAGGCGACACCCTATGGAAAACGTGTCATCGTCCCTCATTATCTAGTTGTTCGTCAATCTTGCGGCGGCACGGCAAAATAAAATGAATGTTATTCAAGAAAACACCACTTGTCCGTTCGCGGCAGGTGGTGTTTTCTTGTGCGGAAAAAGGACGGGAAAGCTCTCCGTGATCCGAAAAGACCGGACGGATGGAAAAAGATTTTTATTTTCGTGCAAACGATTGCATTAACGATGATTATGTGTAGAATAAAGAATGTAGAGAAAATTAAAACGCTTACAAAAAGATGCCTGAGCATCTATGTGATTAAGAATAAGGGAGCGACTAATCATGAAACGATTGTTTGATATTAATGAGTGGAAAATTACGGAGCAGGGTTTTCATCCGGAAGACAACCGGCTTGCTGAATCGATGACAGCGATCGGAAACGGTCATATGGGAATGCGCGGAAATTTTGAAGAAGACTACTCGGGAGACACGCATCAAGGGATGTACGTCGCGGGCGTCTACTACCCGGATAAAACACGGGTCGGCTGGTGGAAAAACGGCTATCCGGAATATTTCGCCAAAGTCTTGAATGCCGTCAACATCATGGGAGTTCGTGTTTCGATCAATGGCAAGAATGTCGATTTAAACGAGTGGGAAGTCGTCGATTTTAAACGGGAACTCGACATGCAACACGGTGTTCTGACACGGACGATGCTGATCCGAAACGGAATCGAGGAAACGAAAATTGAGTCGAAACGCTTCTTCTCGATCGTTGATAAGGAATTAGCTGCACTTCGTTACACGGTCACACCGGTCAACTTTGATGCGGAAGTCGTCATCGAATCCTATCTCGACGCCGACGTCGAAAACGAAGATTCTAACTATGACGAGAAATTCTGGCTTCCGGTCGAGCACGGCGTGGAAGAACGGTTTGCTTACGTCACGTCAAAAACGAAGAAGTTGGACTGGCATGTCACGGCGGCGATGATTACCGATGTCGAAGGTGCGAGATGCGAAGTGCTTGAAAGTACATTACAGTATGTCGCCAATCGTTTCACGAAACAGGTACCGGCCGGTGAAGCAGTGACGGCTGAAAAGTTAGTGGCCCTCGTCACGAATCGTGATTATGAGATTGAAGACTTGCTGGCACAGGCGATGAAACGCGTGAATGACGCTTTTGAGAGCGGATTTGACAATGTGCTTGCAGCACATGAAGCGGCCTGGTTGAAGCACTGGGAAGAAGCGGACGTGAAGATTGAAGGGGATATCGAAGCCCAACAGGGAATTCGTTTTAACATTTTCCATATGTTCCAGACGTACACAGGCGAAGATTCCCGCCTGAACATTGGGCCAAAAGGGTTTACGGGAGAAAAATACGGTGGGGCGACTTACTGGGATACAGAAGCGTATTGCCTGAACTTCTATCTTGCGACATCGAAGCCGGAGGTTGCCTGGAATTTGTTGAAGTATCGTCATAACCAACTCCCGCAAGCGAAAGAAAATGCGGATAAAAATGTCGGAATGAAGGGTGCTTTATATCCGATGGTGACGATGAACGGGGAAGAGTGCCACAATGAGTGGGAAATTACGCATGAAGAAATTCACCGGAACGGTGCGATTGCCCATGCGATTTATAACTATACGAACTACACAGGAGATACCTCTTACCTCGGACAATACGGCTTTGAAGTGCTCGTTGAAATCGCACGTTACTGGGCGAGCCGCGTCAACTATGTCCCGCATAAAGATGTTTATATGATTCTTGGTGTCACTGGACCAAATGAATACGAAAATAATGTCAATAACAACTGGTATACGAACTTAATGGCTGCCTGGTGTCTCGAGTACGCGCAGACTGTCTATCGTCACCTGGAGCAGGAAGAACCGGCACGTCTCGAAGAATTGATTCATCAACTGGCTGTCACAGATGAAGAATTAGCCCACTGGGCCGAAATCGATCAAAAAATGTATTATCCAAAAGACGATTCTGTTCCGGATGTATTCATGCAGCAAGACGGTTTCATGGATAAGGAACAGATTATGGTCGCGGATCTTGATCCAAAACATCTCCCGTTAAACCAAAATTGGTCGTGGGACCGTGTTCTGCGTTCTGTCTTCATCAAACAGGCGGATGTCTTGCAAGGACTTTATTTCCTGACAGATCGTTTTTCGATCGAAGAGAAGAAGAAAAACTTTGATTTTTATGAGCCACGGACGGTCCATGAATCATCACTTTCACCTTGTATCTATTCGATCATTGCGGCTGAAGTCGGTTATGAAGAAAAAGCGATGGAACTCTATCAACGTTCGGCACGGCTCGATCTTGATAACTATAACAACGATACGGAAGATGGTCTCCACATCACGTCGATGGTCGGATCCTGGATGTCGATCGTTCACGGATTTGCCGGACTGCGAGTTGAGCAGGGGACATTGTCCTTCAAGCCGATGTTGCCAAAGGGCTGGACGAGTTATTCGTTCCGGATGCAATGGCGTGGACATCACATTCTCGTTCAGGTCAAACAGAACGAAGTGTGTATTGAACAAAATACAGGTGAAGCCTTTACATTACAGCTTCACGGTGAAACGGTGGAAGTCCCGGCAGAGGGTGCGGTTACCATTCCAGCTTCGATGACTGTTTAAGAAAATCCAAAAAAAAACGGATTTTTACCGGTATGAAACAAAGGGGGTGGATGTCAAATCTGCCTCCTTTTTTCGTCTGAGGAAGAATGTGTTCAACTTCTGAAAATGAGAGCGTTACCAATAAAAGAAATATAATTCTTTCATCATCTTGACTATCCGGACACATTTGTTATGTGCTAAAGTGTTCCAAGATAGTTTACGAATGAGAGGAGAACAAGGTGTGACAGCGGTTGTAAAGGAAAGTATGTTAAAAGTGATTGTCGCCTCGATTGGCGGGTTCGTCATCGCAGTAGCGATGAACTGGTTCTTGATTCCAAGTGGTGTTTACTCGACAGGATTTACGGGACTTGCCCAGATTTTAACGCAGGTGTTACAAGGGACGGCGTTTGCTTTCGGGGAAAACGTCTGGTTTTTAGTCTTGAATCTGCCATTGATTGTTTTAGCATGGATCATGCTCGGACGCAGTTTTACCATCATTACATTGATATCGGTTTTGGCGACAACGATTTTTATCGGACTTATTCCTCAGTATGCTGTTATTCCGGGTGATCAAACGCTCAATGCCGTATTTGGCGGGGTATTACTGGCAATCGGAACCGGAATTACGATTAAATTCGGGGCATCTACGGGTGGCTTTGATATCGTGGCATTGATTTTTGCCCGTTTCTCCGACCGGAGCGTGGGGTTATACCTGTTTGTATTGAACTTTTTGATTGCAATCCTTGCAGGAGCATTGTTTGGTTGGTCGACGGCACTGTATACGATTGTCTTCATTTATGTCACGTCGAAAGTCGTCGATGAAATTCATACAAGCAATCAACGTTTGACGATTTTCATCATTACGAATCATGCCGACGATATCACGACGGCACTTCATCAACACATCATTCGCGGAATTACTCAGATGCCGGCCATCGGAACGTACTCACGAGCTGAGAAGTCGACGCTGATGATGGTCATCGAACGTCATGAGTTGCGCGATATTGAACGGATTTGCCGCGATGCGGACGAAACGGTGTTCATCAACGTCGTCGCGACAGACTCTGTCGTCGGTTACTTCCGTAAAGGGTAAGGTGAAACAACAAAGCCGGCTTTTCTGTCTGATGGACAGAGAAGCCGGCTTTGTTTATGAGATTAAATCAGACCGAGCACATGTTTCAGGTAATACGCGATCCCGTCTTCCTGGTTCGATTTCGTCGTACCGTTGGCAACCAGTTTCAGTGCTCCGATGGCGTTGCCCATCGCTACACCATGCCCGACGTACTCGAGCATTTCCAAGTCGTTTTCTTCATCTCCGAAAGCAATGATCTGTTTTTGTTCGATTCCGAGATGACGTGAAATCTGGTGTAAGCCGATTGCCTTACTCGTACCTTTTCGCATGACCTCGACCATATATTCCGGTTTGACCCATTGACGGTTCAAGACCGTTTCCGCATGAATGCTTGAAAGTTCAGACCGGATGTCCTGGACATGTTCACCTTTCGCATGAATCAGGAGCGATGTCGGTTCGTGTTGCAGAACTTTTCGTAAATCGCCGGTCGTTACGGATAAAGCATGATCCGTATAGAATTCATAGATTCCGACCGGATCATTTTGGAAGTAAACATGATCGGTCACCTCACACACGATATTTTGTGTTTTCGAGTCCGATACCGACTCCAGGATGTGCTGGACGGTTTTCAGCGGAATCGGATGATGGCTGACTTCAAAATGTGGATCATGCGGATGGTGAACCAGTCCGCCGTTAAAATTGACGATTGGTGTCGTCAATCCGAGTTCATCGTAATAGCGTTTCGCGTGCCGGAAAGGACGTCCGGTGGCGATGACGACTTCGTGGCCGTTCTCGCGTGCCGTTCTCAATGCGTGTAAGTTGGCCTGACTGATGGTTTTGTCGTCGCGTAATAATGTGCCGTCCAAATCGACGGCGATCAGATGACGTTGCATGGGATACTCACTCCACTCTGGATTCATTACGCTTACTGTAGCATAATCCATCGAAAAATATCTAAAATTGTCTGCTTTTTGAATTCGGGAAAGCGTTTAAAAAAATCGGAGAAAAGCTGTCCGTTCCCTTAAAAAATGATATACTACGAAACGTAGGACATTAAAAAGTAAGTTAAGAAATGGAGGGGGAAGAATGCGTTTTCTCGTTACATTCTTCTGGTCGTTCTTACTCGTGAACACAGCCGTGTTCATCGTATCAGCGGTCGATGCAGTCACGTATAACTTCGGATTCGCGACAGCTATGTCAGTCGTGACTTCACTTGTCGTCTTCGCACTTGATGCAGTCAATGAAGATCTTGGTCTTGGTCAAGGGACAAAGGCAGAATAAGGTAAAAGCGAGATATCGTCATTTGGACGATAGGCTCGCTTTTTATGATTTAGGAGGCAAGTGATGATAATACTTAAAAATGTAACAGTAGCCGGTGAAACGACGGATGTACTGATTGGTGCAGGAAAGATTCTTGCCATCGGTTCCTATACGGTGGATGAACGGCTGATTACTCAGACGATTGACGGGACGGGAAAACAACTGATCCCGGGTCTGCTCGATGGACACGTCCATCCAATCGGCGGGGGCGGAGAAGGTGGTTTTGCAACACGGACACCGCCGCTTTCGGCCGCTGATTTTCTCGAAGCAGGTGTCACGACCGTCGTCGGATTGCTTGGAACAGATGGCTGGACACGAACAGGAATCGATTTGCTCGCACACTTGCGGGGCTATACGAGCCAAAGAATCCGTTCTTTTCTCTTGTCAGGCAGTTACGCCGTCCCGCCGGTTTCGATTACGCCGTCGATTGCTGAAGATATCCTGTTGATTAACGAAGTCATCGGAATTGGTGAGATTGCGATCAATGATCATCGTTCCACCCAACCGACGGTCCATGAGTTGTCACGTCTTGCTTCGCAAGCACGGATTGCCGGTCTCTTAAAAGGAGTGCGGGGAACGATGAATGTCCATATCGGCGACGGGAAACGCGCCCTTGCTCTGCTCGAAGAAGTAGTCGAAATGACGGATATTCCGATTACCCAATTTTTGCCGACGCACATCAACCGCAGTGAACGGATTTTTGAAGCCGGCTTACGTTGGGCGAAACAAGGCGGGCGTATTGATTTTACGACTTGTACGACGGAAGCATTCATTAAAGAAGGGGAAATTCCAGCAGGACAGGCGCTTCACCGTGCTCTTGCTGCCGGTATTCCTTTGACCCGGATTACGATGTCCAGTGACGCCGGTGCAAGCCTGCCTGCCTTTGACGAGAGCGGGAAACTGCTTCGTCTTGAAACCGGAAAACCGACCTCGATGTTGGATGCGGTCCGTGAAGCAGTGAAGCATGGCGTGCATTTCAAGGACGCGATTCAGACGGTCACGTCAAACGTCGCCGAGGCCTATGGTATTTCCGGAGGGAACATCCAACCAGGTGAACGTGCCGATCTGTTACTGATTGATGACGCTTTGCAAATCGATACGATTCTTGCAGAGGGGCATGCTATAATGATTCAGAAAAAATGGCTGTTGCCAAAATGACGGAGGGATACTGTGTCAAAGAAATCTAACCGTGTGAAACCAACCAAAAAACCGCAATCGAAAGCCAATTGGATTACGGCTGGTGTGATTGCGCTGATCGTCTTAATCGGGGCGACGATGTTACTGTTTACGGATCGAGAGGATACCGCCTCTAAAAACGGAAACCTAACTGCGAGTCAAGTGTCGGATAAGCTGAAGTCCGGTGATGAATTTTATACGTATTTTTATCAGACGGGATGCGTACACTGTGAAAAAGTAAAACCGTACTTAGTACCACTCGGTGAAAAACAGGATATTCCATTTGAACAAATTGACTTAGCCGTCGAACAGTCGGCTTGGGACACGTTTGGGATCGAAGGAACACCAACTGTCGTTCATTTCAAAGATGGAAAAGAAATCAGCCGCGTATCCGGAGAGCAGACAGAAGACGCGTATAAAGAATTTTTCGCAGGGAAAGCCGTGAAAAATTCCGAGGAAGAGTCGTCAGGTGATTTAAATGATTAAAAAATGGTTCTTTACGCAACTGTTTGAATTGAACGGTCATCCGTCCGTCGCAAGACAATTGCGGCGCTTTGCGATGAGTCCGGTCAGCCGCCCGCTGATTCGACCGTTTGTTAAAATGTATGACTTACAGATGCAGGAGGCGGATCAGCCGCTTGAGTCGTATAAGACGCTGCATGATTTGTTTGTCCGGAACTTAAAGGAAACCGTCCGTCCGATTGACGAGTCGGCACAGGCTGTCGTCAGCCCGTGTGACGGTGTCTTATCCGTTGTCGAAGATTTGACGGAAGACAGTCGTTTTACCGTCAAAGGGCAGACGTATTCGGTATCTGAGTTGCTCGGTTCGCATCACGAGGCCCAGAACTACATCGGTGGACGTGTATTGATCTTTTATCTCAGTCCGCAAAATTATCACCGGGTACATGTACCAATCGACGGAACCGTCCGGACGAGCTATACACTCGGACGTGATTCGGCACCGGTCAATGATCTGGGACTTGAATACGGAAAACGGCCGCTGACGCGAAACTATCGCCGGGTCACCCGTATCACGCACGGGAAACACGCACTGGAGCATGTGATGGTCGGTGCTTTGAACGTGAACACCATCGTCCGGACGAATCAAAATCGGGAAGTCAAACGCGGGGACGAGTTCGGCTATTTCTCATTTGGTTCAACGGTTGTCTTGATTTGTCCGAAAGATGCGATGACGTTAGAATCGAACGTTCAGGGTCCTGTCTTAATGGGACACCGCATCGGTTATTGGAATTCATGAATGAAGACGCTCCTGTCACGAAGGGAGCGTTTCGTCATGCTTAGGAGGAATCTGTCATGCAGGTTTTATTGTTTACGGGAGCGTCGAGTTCGTCGCTTCAAATTTACGGGGCCTTATTCATTTTTTTAGTGACCTATGCTTTGATCATCAGTGAAAAAATCAGCCGGGCAATCGTCGCACTGCTAGGTGCGCTGGCGATGGTGATATTCGGGATCGTCCGTTTGGAATCTGCCTTGTTTGAATATGTCGAATGGGGAACAATCGTCTTATTGATCGGAATGATGATTTTAGTGACGATTGCTAATCAATCGGGATTGTTTGAATATATCGCAATTCGGGCGGCTAAGAAAACAAAGGGAGATCCTGTGAAAATCCTGATTTTACTGTCCGGATTAACGGCGCTCGGATCTGCCTTTTTAGACAATGTCACGACAGTTCTGTTGATTGTTCCCATCACGTTTTCGATTACGAAGGTCTTAAAAATCAAGCCGTTCCCGTTTCTACTCGCGGAAGTTTTATTTGCCAACATCGGCGGAACGGCAACGTTGATTGGTGATCCTCCGAACATCATGATCGGAGCAGCCAATCCGCACTTAACGTTTAATGCCTTTTTGTTGAATCTCGCACCGGTGATTATATTAATTACAATCGTGACGATCGGTATTTTGTACATGATCTTTCGAAAACATTTGCATGTGGAACCGGAAAATCAGCAAAAATTAATGGAGATTGATGAAAACAGCTACATCATCAGCCGGAAGCTGGTCATGCGCAGCAGTATCGTTCTGTTGAGTACGATTGCGCTGTTCATCATTCATCCGTTGCTCAGTCGAATTGGTCTTCATCTCGAAGCACCGGCGATTGCGATTCTCGGCGCAACGGTCTTGATGTTGCTGACGATTGAAAACAACCATCAATTGGAAGAAGTATTCGCCCGGGTCGAATGGACGACGATCTTTTTCTTCGCCGGACTGTTTATTCTCGTAGGCGGCATTCAGGAAGTCGGAATCATCCGTTTCCTGGCGGAGAAAACGATTGCGTTGACAGGTGGAGATATCCAGACGACGGCAACGGCCGTTCTTTGGTTATCCGGTGTTGCCAGTGCGACAATTGATAATATTCCGTTCGTTGCGACGATGATTCCTTTAATCAACGATGTTGCGGCAGGAATCGGATTGTCGCCGGACAGCCCGCAAGTCGACGTCCTCTGGTGGTCGTTGTCACTCGGAGCGTGTCTTGGCGGAAACGGGACGTTAATTGGAGCATCAGCCAATGTGATTGTCGCGGGGCTTGCGACGCGGCAAGGGGAGAAGTTTACGTATGGACGATTCCTGCTTTACGGAGCGCCGATCACCATCGTGACGCTGATTATCTCGCAGCTCTATTTATGGATCCGCTATTATTGAACAGAAATGACGAAACGGAAGAGACACGTGCTCTTTCGTTTTCTTTTGGTCGTCGCTCTATCAAATGGATTGTGCTATAATCGAACGATAAGAACATAACTGTTTCTTAAACTTAACTATAGAGCTAGACCATTATCTGGAGGTTTTATTCTTGTTTAAACGACTTTATCCAAAACATTTTGTGGCGTCGATCTATGATATCGACTTAGAGATGTTAAAACGAAACGGTGTCAAAGCAATTTTGACGGATCTTGATAATACACTTGTTGCTTGGAATATTGCCGATGCTCCAGACGAATTGGTGTCATGGCTCGATATGGTGAATAACCAATACGGATTTGACGTCATCATCGTCTCGAATAACAACGGCGATCGAGTCAAGAAATTCGCGGATCCACTTGGCTTACATTATATTGCACCGGCACGTAAACCGTTACCGATCGGTTTTAAACGCGCGTTGACGGAATTTGGTTATAACGCAAAGGAAGTTGTCTTCCTTGGAGATCAACTGTTTACAGACGTGTTAGGCGCAAATTCAGTAGGTATCGAAGTTATCCACGTGCAACCCGTCGTCAAGACAGACGGTGTCGTCACAAAATTTAATCGCTTGATGGAACGGTTGATTTTCCGTCGGATGAAACGCAAAGGCATCTACAAATTGACGCAACGTGTCAAGGAAGATCCGGCAGCGTTAAAACACCCGATTGAAACGCTTCGTCAAGATAAGCAGTAATGACCCTGTCATACCGGTAGATGAAAGGATAGGCAGCAGTCGCAACATGTACGGCGAAAGGTCGGAAGTTACGCTCTTGGAGTGGCGTGCAGGGCGCTACGTTGAATAGAGAAGGGAAAGTCCCGATGCGGCTCAACACACACATGGAAGAAATCAATTGCGCAGGCTGTGGTGTCGCGATCCAAACAGAGGATCCAAAAGCACCTGGTTATGCGCCTAAATCTGCACTTGACCGTGAAATGGTCATTTGCCAACGTTGTTTTAAACTGAAGCATTACAACCAAATTCAAGACGTCGCATTAACGGACGATGATTTTGTCAAAATCTTAGATGGAATCGGTCAAAAAGATGCATTAGTCGTTAAAATCGTCGATATTTTTGATTTTAACGGAAGTTGGTTACCTGGATTACACCGGTTTGTCGGAAAAAATGATGTGTTGCTCGTCGGAAATAAAGCCGACCTGCTCCCGAAATCACTTAATCCGAATCGTCTGATGAACTGGATGCGCCAAACATCAAAAGAACTTGGTCTGCGTCCGGTCGATGTCCATCTGATCAGTGCGAAAAAAGGACACGGTGTGGATGAGTTGGCGGAAAAAATCGATTATTACCGTAAAGGACGCGACGTTTACGTCGTCGGCTGTACGAACGTCGGTAAATCGACATTGATCAACCAAGTCATCAAACGTTTCGGTGAAGAAGAAGAAGCTGTCATCACAGTCAGTCACTTCCCGGGAACGACACTTGATTTGATTGATATCCCGCTCGATGATAACTGTAATCTGTACGACACACCGGGAATCATCAATCATCACCAAATGGCACATTATGTGGATGCAAGAGACTTGAAATTGATTACGCCGAAAAAAGAAATCAAGCCGCAAGTCTTCCAAATCCATCCGCAACAAACGTTGTTCTTCGGTGGTCTGGCACGTCTTGACTACATGGAAGGCAACAAACGGTCATTCGTCATCTATATGTCAAATGACTTAAAAGTACACCGGACGAAGCTCGATAAAGCAGACGATCTGTATGCGAATCATAACGGAGAATTGTTATCTCCGCCGAATGAGAAAACGCTTGAGATGCTTCCGCCGCTCGTTCGACACGAGTTCAGTCTACGCGACAACATGAAAACGGATATCGTTTTCAGTGGACTCGGTTGGGTTGCGGTTCACGGAAAAGGCGGCCGCGTCGCTGCCTATGCACCAAAAGGTGTTGCTGTCTCCTTACGTGAGGCGCTCGTCTGATGCAATTTGCTGTCATCGGTCATCCGATTGCCCATTCGCTTTCACCCATGTTGCACGAAACATGGCTGAAGGCGGCTGGGCTTTTCGGTTGTTATACCATGGTAGATGTTGAAGCGGATCAATTGGACACATTCGTTCAGCAGGTAAGAGCACGCCAGTTTGACGGAATCAATGTGACGATTCCGCATAAGTCCACCATTATTCCTTTTCTCGACCGTCTGGAACCGGCAGCAGTACGCGCTGGTGCCGTCAATACCGTGTATTGGGACGGAGATGAACTGGTCGGTGCGAATACAGACGGCACCGGGTTTGCCCGTGCTCTGGCTACGCGAACGCATGCGAAAAACAGTTTAGTGATTGGTGCCGGCGGAGCGGCCCGCGGAATCATTCCGATGCTTCCCGGTCACGTCACGGTCACGAACCGGACGAATCAGACGGCTGAACGCGTGGCAGTGGAATTTGGACAATCTGCTGTTCCGTGGTCAAGGACGCTTGATTTGACACCGTATGATGTCATCATCAATACGACTTCTGTCGGGATGGCTCCTGCCATCGATCAGACACCGATTGAATTGACAGCGACGACAGCCTTGATTTGTGATATTATTTATCGACCGACCCCGACCCGTCTTTTGCGGGAAGCGACCGCAAACGGGCTTGATACACTAGATGGTGTCTTAATGTTTGTATTACAAGCGGCTGAAGCATTTGAACGTTTCACCGGTCATCCGCCTGATCTCGCGCTTGGCGAGCAGGTGATCAGAAAGCAATTGGAGGAATTTTAATATGTTAACAGGTAAACAAAAACGGTATTTACGCGCAACGGCTCACGATTTAAGCCCGATTTTCCAAGTCGGAAAAAACGGAGTCGGTGAAGCGATGTGTGCGGACTTGATTGACGCACTCGAGAAACGCGAACTCTTGAAAGTTCAGGTCCTGCAAAACTGTGCCGATGCTCCGAAAGATGTCGCGGCTGAGCTCGTTGACGGAACGAATGCAGAACTCGTTCAAGTCATCGGAAAAGTCATCGTTCTCTACAAGGAATCGAAAGAGAATAAGACACTTCAATTACCGCGATGAAGATTGGTCTGATGGGTGGAACATTTGATCCGCCCCATATCGGTCATCTGTTGATTGCGGAGCAAGCAAAAGAGCAGCTTCAACTGGATGCAGTCTGGTTTTTGCCGGCAAAACTTCCGCCGCATAAACAATCGACCGTGACGAGTGCAGCAAAACGGTTACAACTTGTCCGGGAAGCAGTCCGGGATAACACGGACTTTTCGGTATCGGAGATTGAGTTTGAACGGGAAACGAAATCGTACACATTTGATACGATTCAGGAGCTGAAGAGGCGTTATCCCGAGCATGCGTTCTTTTTTCTGATTGGTGCAGATTCACTAGTCAATTTAGGAACATGGCACCGGTCGGAAGAGTTGTACAAGGAAATCGAGTTCGGGGCAGTCGCACGTCCGGGCAGTCGTTATCTGATTCCGGAAGGTGCGCGTGTCACAGCAGTCGATATGCCGTTGCTTGAAGTCTCTTCGACCGATATCCGGCAACGGGTGGCGAGAGGACGCAGTATCCGTTATCTCGTTCCGGAACCGGTCCGACAATTAATCAAGGAGTGGAAACTCTATGCGACTTGAAGAAGCGAAACGAATCATTAAGGAAACATTGCCTGAAAAACGCTACATCCATACGCTGGGTGTCGTTGAAACCGCTATTCAATTGGCACGGCAATATGGAGCTCAAGAGGATCAAGCTGCTTTGGCAGCCATGTTGCACGATTATGCGAAATATCGGAATGTGTCCGAGATGCAACGTGTAGCAGTGGAACTTGGACTGGATGAATTACTCAATTATGATGAAGAATTATTGCATGCACCGGTCGGGGCAGAACTCGTGAAGCGGGAGCTCGGCGTGGAAGACGCTGATATTTATCAAGCCATCGCCAACCATACGACGGGTGCTCCGAACATGCCGCTGCTCGATCAAATCATATTTGTCGCAGATGCGATTGAACCGAATCGTCATTATCCGGGTGTCGAACAGCTGCGGCAAATCGCGCAGGAAGATTTGACGCAAGCTGTCATAGCGACACTTGTTCAGACGATTTCATTTTTATGCAAAAAACAAACAGTGATTTTTCCGTTGACGATTGAGACGTATAATGCGTTCGTGCCGGAAAAACGAAAGGGGACCGTCCTATGACAGTCGAACAAGAATTAAAATTAATCGTAAATGCAATTGATGATAAGCGTGCCGAGGACATCGTCGTACTCGACATGTCGAGCATTTCACCGATCGCGGATTACTTCGTAATTTGTGAAGGGAACTCGGAAAAACAAGTGCAAGCCATCGCGCGTGAAGTGAAAGAAGTCGCGCACAAAAATGAATTACCGATCAAACGACTAGAAGGAATGGACGCGGCACGCTGGGTCCTCGCAGATCTTGAGAACGTTGTCGTTCATGTCTTCCACCGTGATGACCGTGATTACTACAACCTTGAGAAGCTATGGGCAGATGCTCCTAAAGTCGAAGTCGAGATTGACTAATGGCGTACGAACAGTTTGCGTATGTCTATGACGAACTGATGCAAGACGTCCCGTATCCCGAATGGGTCGCGTGGGTACTTGAACAGGTCGAGCCCGGCAAGCGAATTGCGGATATCGGTTGCGGAACCGGAACGGCAACCTTGTTACTGGCTGACCATTATGAAGTCACCGGTGTCGACTTATCGGAAGAGATGCTTGAAATTGCCCAAGAAAAAGCAATGGAGACAAATCGGCACATCGATTTTTGGGTGCAGGACATGCGGGAACTGGAATTGCCGGAACCGGTGGATGCGATAACGATTTTGTGTGATTCCTTGAATTACTTGCAGACGGAAGCAGATGTCAAACAGACGTTCGACAGTGCAGCACGTTTGTTGACGGACGGTGGAAAGTTGTTGTTTGATGTTCATTCCCCTTATAAAATGGAGACATTATTTAACGGGAAAACATACGCCACCCATGCCGAGCAAAGTTCGTATATCTGGTTCGCGGATCCCGGTGAAGAACCGTTATCGGTTGTCCATGAACTGACCTTCTTTATTGAAGGCGAGGACGGCCGGTACGATCGTGTCGACGAGACACATCATCAACGGACGTATCCGCCGGAACAATATATCACTTGGTTGCGCGAAGCAGGTTTTCGTGTATGTGCCGTAACCGGTGATTTTACATCCGATGCACCGACTGAAACAGCCGAACGTATTTTTTTCGTTGCTGAAAAAATATAAAGTATCCAACCATCAACAGAAATCATGTTGATGGTTTTTTGATGTTGTTTTCTGTTGAACCGATGGATGATTTAATCAAAGGGAAGAATACAGGCGGTCAGGAGAGGCGCGTCACCGGAAAATGAAGATTAGTCCTGTTCAGAAGCAGCGGGAAGACTGATACAGTCGAGAAAACAGGAGGGATATGGATGACGATTCCACGCTTGCAACAGGTAGCGACGCTGGCGGTTGTTCTCTTACTGATTGTTGTCTTATTCGTTCCGCTGCCTTCATGTTCCAACGAAGCATTGGTTGAAAAACCGGCCGTCGTCGAGCGGGAACAGGAAGCACGGGCAGAAGAGCAGTCGTCGGATCAAACGCTGATCCGGAAAAAAATCATGGTTGATATCAAAGGGGCGGTCAAGCGGCCCGGTCCATACAGTTTCCGACTCGGTGATCGCGTTCAAGATGCCATTAAACGAGCGGAAGTGACGGCGGAAGCGGACATCAAACAACTTAATCTAGCAGCACGTTTAATTGACGGTCAGGAAGTGATTGTTCCGACCAGGAAAAAGACCAAGTCATCAAAGAAGGCAGTGCCCGAAAGGTCTGAACAAGCGAAAGTGCCAAAAGGATTAGTTGATTTAAACGCAGCGACGGAAGAACAACTGTTGGAAGTACCGGGAATCGGTCCTGCTAAAGCCGGTGCGATTCTACAATACCGGGAAGAAAAAGGCGGTTTTGCAACGTATGAAAATCTTGGAGATGTAAAAGGTTTCGGACCAAAGACACTTGAAAATCTGAAAGCATATCTCATTGTCTACTGATGCCGCTGTTTCCGTTGTTTTTTATGATCGGACTTATTGCCTTAAAGGAATCTCTGTGGCTGGTTGCAATCTGTTCAATGATTCTTATACTAAAGTCCTGGTCGATGTCGAGGTATGCTGTTTTGTCACTTTTAGGACTGACGGTCGTGTTTTTACTGAGTATGCCGACAGAACAGCCGCTTGCACCGATCACAGTCATCGATATTCTGGATGCGAAACAGAACGGGGACCGAATCCGGTATCTCGCAAAATCCCATAATCAACAAATCGTTGTCGCCGCCACATTGGATGAAAAAACAGAGAGCGACTATGAACGGATCGGACAACGCTGTGAAGTCGAGTTGGAAGAACGGCCGGTGTTGCCGAGAGTGAATCTGGGCGGATTTGATGAATCCCGTTGGATGCGCACCGAACAGTTACGGGGGAAATATGAGGTCGTGAAATGGGGCAAATGCACCGAAACTCCCGGATTTGGAGCGAACGGGCGGCGGATTCGCCAGCAGTGGATGACACGGATTGAACAACTTCCGGTCAAACAAGCGTTGTATGTGGAAGCTTTAGTGTTAGGCGAAGACCGCTTAATGGATCAGATGACGATGGAACGCTTTAAAAAGTTCGGACTCTTGCATGCAATCGTCATCTCCGGTTCACATATTGCCTTTTTAATTTTGACGGTCTTGTGGTTCTTAAAAAAACTGCGGTTGACGCGGGAGCGGAGATTTGAATTTCTATTGTTGACTTTGCCGTTATATGGATGGTTGACAGAATGGAGTGCCCCGGTCACACGGGCGGTCTGTGTCGCGATGGTGTTGCTGTTTTGTCACCGGATCAACCGGCGGCCGGATCCTTTGTGGGTCGTCAGTTTGATTGGTGCGCTTCAATTGGCGATTTCGTATACATCTTTGTATGATGTCGGATTTCAACTGACTGTCGGACTGACGATTTTTCTGCTCCTGTCCCGTAAGATGTGGGAAAAAATCAAACGTCCTTGGAACTGGCTGCTGATCAGCCTCTGGGCTCAAATCATGACAAGTCTTGTGTTGCAGCTGGCGCAACAGACGGAAGTTTCGTTGTGGTCGCCATTATTGAACATTCTTCTTGGCGGGTGGATAGAATGGGTGATTTTACCGCTGTCTTTCTTGGTCGGTACCGCGGTACTGATTCCATCGTCCGATAATCTGATTCGTCTGCATGGTCAGGCGACGTCTTTTCTCGATCAAGCATTGGCTTGGGCGGAAAAGCTGCCTGTCCCGACGGTTGCTGTTCATCTTTTTTCGTTGCCCGTACTTCTGATCGGGACAGGAACCGTCCTTAGCGGCTGGTGGTTAGCCGAACGAAGATGGTTCGGGCATCTGGTCCCGCTGGTCGGCCTGCTTGCAGCAAGCCTCTATATGGACCATCAGACGCCGGAGCGAATTACCTTTCTTGATGTCGGACAGGGAGACAGTACGGTCATTGAAAAAGCGGGGGAAACGTTTGTCATTGATACAGGAGGAGCGTTTTCCTTATCTATCCGTCCGCCGTTACGACCGTTTGATCCGGGAGGACAAATCGTTGCCCCGTTTTTACATACACGGGGAGAAACACACATTGAAGGATTGGTCGTCACACATGCGGATCATGATCATATCGGCGGATTGGTCGGTCTCTTGCGGAAGATTCAAGTAGACACGGTTTATATGGGACAGTTTGATAATCAAGATCCGAAACGGCGCGCATTGATTGATCAGATTGAAGCGACAGGAACACGGATTCAATTCATTCATTCGGGACAACGGATTCGTCCCTGGCTCGAAGTGGTGGCTCCGGCAACAAACGCAGAAGAAGAAAATGACCGGTCGGTCGTATTGCTTGCCGATGTTGCGGGGAAGCGCGTCTTGCTGACGGGGGATGCCAGTATTGATCAAGAGGAGACGTGGTCCGTCCAGAAGGTCGATATTTTAAAAGCCGGTCATCATGGTTCGAAAACATCGACCGGAGAACAGCTTCTGCAGAAAACGGATCCGGATCTGGTTATCATTTCGGCAGGGCGGAACAACCGGTATGGTCATCCTCATCCGGAAGTACTGGAACGAACAAGAGACCGGACCGTCATGCGGACCGATCAATCGGGAATGATAACTTGTTCTGCAACGGGCTGTGAACCTATGCTAAAATAAAAAACAGCAACCCCCCAAGGTTGCTGTTTTATTGATTATAGGCTTAAGAATTTAATGACAACGCCAATGATGAACAAGACTGCGAAAAAGCCGAACGATGCGCCAAAACCGACCGCTGAGTCAAGCGCGTCATTACGTTTTGACTGAATGTCGTTTTCAAACGCATTCTCACTTGGTGGACGTACTGAATGTGCCATGCTGCATTCCCCCTAAAAATAGATTCCGCTTCTAGTATAGCGGAATAAAAGAGGATTATCTATGATGAAGTTAAGAACAAACTGTGAAATGTGGTGGGGAAGATGAAAACACCTTGGCTTGTCAACGGAAAACTGGCGAACCTTTATTTATTATATGGAACGGAACGACATCTTTTGGAAGAGTGGGAACGTGAAATCGTCAAAGCCGCTTTACCGGACGGTGAACGTTTTGACTACATGAAAATTGATTTAAACGACCAACCGCTCGACGCCGTCCTGGACGAAGCGGAAACCGTCCCTTTTTTAAGTGATTACCGTGTCGTCATTGCCAAACCGGCTACTTTTTTAACGGGTGCAAAGGATAAAAAAACACATAATGTGGAACGGTTAGCCGAATACATCGTTCAACCTGCCGATTATGCAGTGGTCGTGTTGATCGTCGAGGCGGAAAAACTGGATGAGCGGAAAACAATCGTCAAACGGTTAAAAGACCGGGCTGTGATACTCGAGGCGAAGAAACCGACGACGGAAGAACTGTTTCGTTTCGTGATGGATGCAGTTAACGACAAAGGATACCGGATGGAGCGGCCGGCTATCGAACGATTGATTTTTTTGACGGGTGAGATGTGGGCAACACTGACACGTGAACTGGATAAACTCATGCTGTATGCCGGGGATCATCCGACGATTGAACTGGAAGATGTTAATTTACTGGTGCCGCGGACGTTAGAGGATAACGTATTCCAATTGACGGATTATTTGATGAAACGTCAGCTGGAACCGGCGATTCGTTTGATTCGGGATCTTGAAAAACAGGGACAGGAAGTGTTGGCGTTACTCGGGCTGATGGCACGCCAGTATCGGATGATGCTGTTGTCAAAACGTCTGGCGGAACAAGGATACGGGGAGCGGCAAATCGCGTCAAAAGTCGGAGCGCATCCTTATGCCATCAAACTGGCCTTACAGGCGGGGAAACGGTTTACGTTCGCGCAGCTGGAGCAGGCGTTGGTCGCCATTACGACGACGGATGAAGGGATGAAGACGGGCAGAGGGGACAAACGAATTTTGTTTGATGCCTTGATTGTGCGGCTCGCTACATTATAGGAGGGAGGCAAAACAGATGGAGATTCGAATCATTCAAGCACCTGAAGTCATTTCACTTCGACATGAAGTATTGCGCCCGAACCAACCAATTGAGATGTGTACGTATCCGGACGATCAACGGGAAGGTACCTTTCACCTCGGAGGGATCAAGGGCGGACACATCGTCGCAGTCGGTACTTTCATACAGCGTTCCCATGAGACTTATCCGGAATTGACCTATCAATTACGGGGGATGGCGACAAGTCCTGCTGTTCGTGGTGAAGGGTATGGAAAAGCATTGTTAGAAGAGGCACGGAATCGACTGAAAGCACAAGGTGCAGACGGTTGGTGGTGTAACGCCCGACTCGTTGCCATTCCTTTTTATGAGCGACTAGGTTTGACGGTGGCAAGCGAATCATTTGAGATTGAAGGAATTGGTCCGCATCATATCATGGTGGATCGTTTCTGAGAAAAAGCAAAACCATCCGACAAGACCGTCGGATGGTTTTTAAACATAAAAAAATCACCACCGGAGCAGGCTCCAGGTGGTGATTCAATCACTGTATTCCTTCAAGGAAGAATTAAAGTGCGTTTACGAGACGAGCGAGACGTGATTTGTCACGACCAGCTTTGTTGCTGTGGATAAGACCTTTAGCAGCAGCTTTGTCGATTTTCTTAGATGCTGTGTTGAAAGCTACGAGCGCTTGCTCTTTGTTGCCTTCAGTAGCGAAAGTTTCGACTGCTTTGATAGCTGAACGCATAGACGATTTACGTTGTACGTTAGCGACGCGGCGTTTTTCAGCTGTTTTAACACGCTTGATTGCTGATTTAATGTTAGCCATGGATGATTCACCTCCAAGAAAACTCATTCGAGATTTATATTCGCATATCTGCATTTATCGTTCAACAGAACAAACACAATTGTAGCAAACGTTTTTCTTAAAAGCAATAACAGCTCCAGTGTTTCTTTCGATTTTTGTTTTTCGGTAAAACAAAACGAGATGGTGCACCCCGTGTAATTTTTGGTATAATAAAGCGTATGTACGTTTGACTATAAGGTAAGGTGACTATAAACATGAATAATGCAGATCGTTTAAAGCGGCAAAAAAGTATTCGAAACTTCTCGATCATCGCCCATATCGACCACGGGAAATCGACACTTGCAGACCGCATTTTAGAAAAAACAGGTGCTTTGACATCACGTGAGATGAAAGATCAGACACTGGATGCCATGGATCTTGAGCGGGAACGCGGAATTACCATTAAATTGAACGCTGTTCAGTTGAAGTATACGGCAAAAGATGGTGAGGAATATATCCTCCATCTGATCGATACACCGGGACACGTCGACTTCACATATGAAGTTTCCCGTTCTCTTGCAGCCTGTGAAGGGGCGGTTCTCGTCGTCGATGCGGCGCAAGGGATTGAAGCCCAAACGCTTGCTAACGTATATTTGGCACTCGATAACGACTTGGAAATCCTGCCGATCATCAATAAGATTGATTTGCCTTCAGCAGACGTTGAACGTGTTCGTCAAGAGATTGAAGACGTAATTGGTTTGGATGCTTCTGAAGCTGTTCCGACATCCGCGAAAGCCGGTATCGGGATTGAAGAAATCCTTGAACAAATCGTGGCGAAAGTGCCGGCACCGACGGGTGATCCGGAAGCGCCGCTCGAAGCATTGATTTTTGATTCCTACTATGATGCTTATCGTGGTGTCGTCGCGTCAATTCGTGTCGTCAACGGTACGGTAAAGGTCGGTGACAAGATCCGGATGATGTCGACCGGAAAAGACTTTGAAGTCTTGGAACTTGCTGTCTCGACACCAAAACCGCTTCGTCAAAAAGAATTAACGGTCGGAGACGTTGGAACGTTATCGGCTTCTATTAAAACAGTCGGCGATGTCCGCGTCGGGGATACGATTACCTTGGCCAAGCAACCGGCGACGGAAGCTTTACCGGGATACCGGAAGATGAACCCGATGGTGTACTGTGGTCTCTATCCGATTGATGCGGCACGTTACAACGATTTACGTGAAGCACTCGAGCGTCTTCAATTAAGTGACGCAGCCCTTGAATTCGAGCCGGAAACATCACAGGCACTCGGATTCGGTTTCCGTTGTGGATTCCTCGGAATGCTTCATATGGAAATTATTCAGGAACGGATTGAGCGCGAGTTCAACATTGATATGATTACGACGGCGCCGTCGGTTATCTATCATGTTACGACAACGGCAGGAGAAGTGCTGCATGTTGATAACCCGTCGAAGATGCCGGAACAGCAAAAAGTCGAATTCATCGAAGAGCCGTACGTTAAGGCAGCCGTCATGACACCAAACGATTATGTAGGTGCCATCATGGAACTTTGTCAAAAGAAACGCGGAACGTTCATCGATATGGAATACATTGATACGACACGCGTTAAAATCACGTATGAACTGCCGTTATCGGAAATCGTCTACGATTTCTTCGACCAGTTGAAATCGAGCACAAAAGGTTATGCGTCGCTTGATTATGAATTGATCGGCTATCAGCAGTCACGTCTCGTCAAGATGGATATCTTATTAAACAATGAAAACGTCGATGCACTGAGCTTCATCGTTCACCGTGATTTTGCGTATGAACGCGGGAAAGTCATCGTTGATAAATTAAAAGAACTCATTCCGCGGATGCAGTTCGAAGTACCGATTCAAGCAGCCGTCGGAACGAAGATTGTTGCCCGTTCGACAATCAAAGCGTTGCGTAAAAACGTTCTCGCCAAGTGTTACGGCGGAGATATCTCGCGTAAACGTAAATTGCTCGAGAAGCAAAAAGAAGGTAAGAAACGCATGAAGATGGTAGGCTCGGTAGAGGTACCGCAAGAAGCCTTCATGTCGGTTCTGTCGATGGATGAAGATTAAAGAAGACACAAAGGGGGCGTTTCTGGCGCACCCTTTTTCTGTTTAAGGAAAGAAAGGATGAGGCGAAATGACACCACGCGCCGCATATGTCCACATTCCATTTTGTGAGCATATTTGTTATTACTGTGACTTTAATAAAGTCTTTTTAAAAAATCAGCCGGTGGCAGAATATCTGGATGCGTTGGAACGGGAGATCGAACTGACGTTACAACAATATCCGACGGATCGGCTCGAAACGATCTTTATCGGTGGAGGAACACCGACTGCCTTAAATGAAGCCCAGATGCAACGATTGATGGATATCATTTCGAAACACCTTCTGCCGTTGACGGATGCGACACTCGAGTATACCGTCGAATCGAATCCGGACGGTGTTTCGCCGGAAAAACTCGATATTATGAAAGCGGGCGGCGTCAACCGGGTCAGCTTCGGTGTCCAGTCATTTGACGACGGATTACTCGAACGAATCGGCCGGACGCACCGGGAAGCGAAAGTCGCAGAGACGCTCGATCATGCGGCAAAGCGCTTTGACAACATCTCGGTTGATTTGATGTTCGGCTTACCGAACCAAACGCTCGAGCAAGTTCGGTATGATGTCGAACGGGCATTACGTTTGCCAATCACGCATATCTCGTCGTACTCATTGATTCTTGAGCCGCATACTGTTTTTGCGATTCAAGAACGAAAAGGCAAGTTGCCGTTACCGACGCAGGATTTAGAGGCGGATATGTACCGTTTGATGATTGAAACGATTGAAGCCGGCGGATTGAACCAATATGAGATTTCGAATTTTTCTCTGCCGGGCCGGGAAAGCCGGCATAATCGCGTCTACTGGGAAAATGATGAATATTACGGATTTGGTGCCGGCTCCCACAGTTACATCAACAAAACACGGCGGGCAAACATCGCACCGATTCCGCACTACATCAAAGCGGAAGGATTGCCGGTCCGTAATGAAACGCCGTTAACGGAAGTCGAACGGATGGAAGAAGAGATGTTTCTCGGCTTACGGATGAAAGAAGGGGTGTCGGAACGGCACTTCGAAGAAAAATACGGACATTCGCTCGACCGGGTCTTCGGACAGACAATTGCAAAATTATTGCCGCGCGGACTCGTCGAACGGACAGCGACTCATCTCCGTCTGACGGACGCCGGTGTACCGCTCGCCAACGAAGTGTTTGCCGAGTTCATCGGAGAAGCAGAAGTGGAATAACAGAACAGCAGGAAATAAAACGGCGCCGATACGAAAGTATCCGGACGCCGTTTTATTTTTTCGGTTTTCGTAAAAAGTAGGCGGTCGTACCGATGATCGCAATGAACACCCAAACGAACACACCGGCCATTGCAAACAGTTCGAGCATAGATCTCATCCTTTTCGTGTTTGTTTCACTGTATCGCAGAATGGGAAAGTCTTCAAAGGGTTCAGCAAATTGGTTGACATCATTTCGCCGATTCCTTATAGTAAAGATGTAATTAGCACTCGTTAAAAGTGAGTGCTAACAAAATAAGGTGGTGAAGAAGGTGCTGACGGATCGCCAATTGTTGATTTTACGTGCAATCGTCGATGATTATATCAAAACCGCTCAACCCGTCGGCTCACGGACGCTCTCGAAACGGAGTGACGTGACGTTCAGTTCCGCGACCATTCGAAATGAGATGGCGGATCTCGAAGAAATGGGATTGATTGAAAAGCCGCATACTTCTGCCGGCCGAATTCCATCCGAGCTTGGATATCGATTTTATGTCGATCATCTGATTCGTCCGGAAAGCATCTCACCGCAAGAGGCAAAAGCGTTAAAATCGTTATTTGCCCATTCCGTGAATGAAAATGATCGGTTAATCCGACATACAGCGGACTTGTTGAGCGAATTGACACATTATACGACGCTTGTATTAGGTCCAAAAGAAGAAGGACAACGTCTCCATCATTTAGAACTCATTCCCTTGGCGGAAGGACGTGTCGTCATCGTTCTTGTGACAGAAACCGGTCACGTCGAACATAAGACACTGCAGCTCGCGGAAGCTCTCTCACGTGAGGCAGCCAGCCGTTTGATGGAACGGTTGAACCAAACGCTACGCGGAACGCCGCTCAGTCAGTTGCGTCTCCGTCTGCTCGAAGAAATCAGACGGTTCCGTTCCGAGCATTCGGAACAGACGACCCTGCTGTCAAAAGCACTTGATATCGTCTTGACGGATCAGCATGAGGAACGTCCTTTGATTTATCTCGGAGGAAAAGCCAACATGTTTGATCAACCGGAATTTCAGGATGTCGCAAAACTGCGTCCGGTTCTCGAGTTGATTGAACAACAGGAAGCCTTGTTTGATTTCTTGAGTCCGAGTCTCGATAATCAGATTTTGATTACGATCGGCAGTGAAAATAACGTCGATGCCTTAAAAGACTGCAGCGTGATTCGCGCCCATTATTCCGTTGATGGCGTCTCACTTGGTACACTCGCCCTGATTGGGCCGAAACGGATGGATTATAATCGAGGCATCAATTCGATCATTCATCTTCTACAAGCATTCCAAACCGAGTTGCGTAAAAACAGCTTGGATTGAATATAGAAAGGGGCTCGATTCAGAGTGGAAGAAAATAAGCAGAATCAAAACCTCAATACTGAAGAAACAACCGAGCAACAAACAGAAGCAGAAACAGTTGAAGTAACAGAAGAAGAAGTCGTCCAGGCAGATCTCGTTGAAGAATCGGCTACACCTGACTTCGAAGCACAGCTTGCGGAAGCAAAAGCATCAGAATTACGTCTTCGTGCGGATTTTGACAACTTTAAACGCCGTAACCGAATTGAAGCCGAAAACCGTGCGAAGTATTCTTCTCAGACAATCGTCGAGAAATTGCTTCCATTGGTCGATAACCTTGACCGTGCACTTCAAATCGAATCGGACAACGAAGAGACGAAATCTGTCCTTGCCGGTGTCGAGATGGTCAAACGTCAATTGGTGGAAACACTCCAAAACGAAGGCGTTATCGAGATTCCAGCAGTCGGGGAAGCCTTTGATCCGAACCTGCATCAGGCAGTCGTTCAGGAGCCGAGTGAAGAACACGAATCAGGTGTCGTCACAGCGGAATTCCAAAAAGGATACAAATTACACGATCGTGTCATTCGTCCAAGTATGGTCAAAGTCGCAGAATAATTTACGTTTCAATCTGATTTAACACTACTAACTATTCGAAGGTGAGGAATTTATCATGGCAAAAATCATTGGTATTGACTTAGGAACAACAAACTCATGTGTCGCAGTAATGGAAGGCGGAGAGCCTGTCGTTATCGCAAACGCTGAAGGAAACCGTACGACACCATCTGTCGTTGCTTTCAAAAACGGCGAGCGTCAAGTCGGGGAAGTAGCAAAACGTCAAGCTATCACAAACCCGAACACAATCATGTCGATCAAACGTCACATGGGTACAGACTATAAAGTGGAAGTAGAAGGCAAAGACTACACACCACAAGAAGTATCTGCCATCATTCTTCAAAAACTCAAAGCACAAGCGGAAGACTACCTCGGTGAAAAAGTAACGGAAGCGGTCATCACGGTTCCTGCTTACTTCAACGATGCAGAACGCCAAGCAACAAAAGATGCAGGAACAATCGCTGGTCTTGACGTCAAACGGATCATCAACGAGCCGACGGCAGCAGCACTTGCTTACGGTCTTGAAAAAGGCGAAGACCATACAATCCTCATCTATGACTTAGGTGGCGGTACATTCGACGTTTCGATTCTCGAACTCGGAGATGGTGTTTTCGAAGTAGTTTCAACTGCCGGTGACAGCCGTCTTGGTGGAGATGACTTTGACCAAAAAATCATCGACCACTTGGTTGCAGAATTCAAAAAAGACAACGGCATCGATCTTGCCCAAGATAAAATGGCGCTTCAACGTTTGAAAGACGCTGCTGAAAAAGCGAAGAAAGACCTCTCAGGTGTCTCTTCCACACAAATCAGTCTTCCGTTCATCACGGCTGGCGCAGCAGGTCCACTTCACCTTGAAATGACATTGTCACGTGCGAAGTTCGACGATTTAACAGCTGATCTCGTAGAACGGACGATGGCACCAACTCGTCGTGCTCTCAGCGATGCTGGTATGACACCAGACAAAATCGACAAAATCATCCTCGTTGGTGGATCAACACGTATTCCTGCGGTTCAAAAAGCAGTTCAAGACTTCACAGGCAAAGAATCGTTCAAAGGGGTTAACCCGGATGAAGTCGTTGCCCTCGGAGCAGCTGTTCAAGGTGGCGTATTGACAGGGGACGTCAAAGACGTTGTCCTTCTCGACGTAACACCACTCTCGCTCGGAATCGAAACAATGGGTAGCGTGATGACGAAATTGATCGACCGTAACACGACGATCCCGACTTCAAAATCACAAGTCTTCTCAACAGCTGCTGACAACCAACCAGCCGTTGACATCCATGTTCTTCAAGGTGAACGTCCAATGGCGTCAGACAACAAAACGCTCGGTCGTTTCCAATTGACAGACATTCCGCCAGCACAACGCGGTGTGCCACAAATCGAAGTTAAATTCGATATCGATGCAAACGGAATTGTTAACGTATCAGCGAAAGATCTTGGTACGAACAAAGAACAATCGATCACAATCCAATCATCAAGCGGTTTGACTGAAGCGGACATCGACCAAATGGTCAAAGATGCAGAAGCAAACGCAGATGCTGACAACAAACGTAAAGAAGAAGTAGAGCTTCGTAACGAAGCAGATCAACTCGTCTTCGCAACAGATAAAGCAGTCAAAGATCTTGGCGAGCAAATTGACGCAGCAGATAAAGAAAAAGCTGAAGCGGCAAAAGAAAAAGTAACAACTGCACTCGCAGGAACAGACGTCGAAGCGATTCGTTCTGCAAAAGACGAATTATCAACGGTTGTTCAAGAATTGACACAAAAAGTCTACGAAAACATGGCTCAACAACAAGCGGGCGCTGAAGGTGCGCAAGCTGGCGGACAAGATGACAATGTCATGGACGCTGAATTTGAAGAAGTCGACGATAAAGACAACAAATAAGTAACCGACCGATTTTTCGGGCGCTAGAGAGAGCCAAAGCGTAATCCGCGCTTTGGCTCTTTCCATGTCGCCTGAAGTTCGGTAAAATCAAACAGTATGAAATGAATCGGACCTAAAGAGAGGAAGAATGCACGTGGAAAAACGCGATTATTATGAAGTGTTAGGCGTCGCGCGCGATGCCTCAGCAGCAGAGATTAAACGAGCTTACCGAAAACTAGCTCGGACGTATCATCCGGATGTCAATAAAGAGGCGGATGCCGATCAAAAGTTCAAAGAGTTATCGGAAGCCTATGAAGTTTTGTCAGATGACAACCAACGTGCCCGTTACGACCAGTTTGGTCACCAGGATCCATCGCAAGGCGGCGGTGGCTTTGGCGGAGCAGAAGGCTTCGGCGACATCTTTGATATGTTTTTCGGCGGCGGACGCCGTCAAGATCCGAATGCCCCGCGTAAAGGACAGGATTTACAATATGTCGAAGAAATCGACTTCATGGAAGCTTTCTCTGGTGTCGAGAAAGTCATTACGATTCCAGTCGAAGAAGATTGCGGAACATGTCACGGTTCAGGTGCTAAACCGGGAACACATCCGGAAACATGTAAACGTTGTGGCGGATCAGGACACATCAACGTCGAGCAAAACACGATGTTCGGACGTGTCGTCAATCAAACTACATGTTCGACATGTCACGGTCGTGGACAAATCGTCAAAGAACCATGTGAAACATGCCGTGGAGCAGGTCGTGTCCGTAAAAACAAAGATGTTCGTGTCAAGATTCCAGCCGGGATTGACAACGGTCAACAGATTCGCCTGGCAGGTAAAGGGGAAGCCGGTGTCAACGGCGGACCATTCGGAGATCTGTACGTCGTCGTTCGTGTCCGCGAACATGAATTGTTTGAACGGGTCGACGATCACATCGTGATGGATATGCCTCTTACGTTCACACAAGCGACGCTTGGCGATGAAATTGAAGTGCCGACGGTTCACGGAAAAGTCAGCTTAAAGATTCCGGCCGGAACACAAACCGGTTCACGATTCCGTCTGCGCGGCAAAGGGATGCCAAACGTCCGTTCAGGCCATCACGGGGATCAATATGTCAACGTCGTCATCATCACGCCAAAAAATCTGACAGACCGTCAAAAAGAACTACTCCGTGAGTTCAATGAGATCAGTGATGAAAAAGGTGTCGAAGAACAACACGAAGGCGTATTCAGCCGGATCAAAACATTCTTTACAGGGTGATCACTAAAGGAGCGTGACAGGAAATGAAATGGTCAGAAGTCTGTGTCCATACGACACAAGAAGCAATCGAAGCAGTCTCGAACATCTTACATGAAGCAGGAGCAAGCGGTGTCGTCATCGAGGACGTCGAAGATTTCGAAATGATGTCACACCGTGAAGATAACTTCGGTGAGATTTGGGATGAGAAGAAGCGCGACGAATATCCGGACAGCGGTGTCCTCGTCAAAGCGTATCTTGCGGAAAGCAGTGATTTGACGGATACGATCAAAGGAATCGAACGCGACATTCAGATGCTGACGAAATTCGGTCTGACGATTGGAGCAGGAACTGTCACGCTGACACAGGTCGATGAAGAAGACTGGGCCCATTCGTGGAAACAGTTTTATAAACCGGTTAAAATCAGCCGTCATTTGACGGTCGTACCGATGTGGGAAGAGTACACACCGCAACCGGATGAGAAAATCATCGAGCTCGATCCAGGCATGGCATTCGGGACAGGAACACACCCGACGACCGTCCTCTGTATTCAAGCCATTGAAAACTATCTTCAAGACAACGATCGTGTCGTCGATGTCGGGACCGGTTCGGGTGTTCTCGCGATTGCAGCGGCCAAACTCGGTGCCAAGGATGTTTTTGCGCTTGATTTGGATGAAGTCGCGGTTCGTTCGGCAACCGATAATGTGGCGCTAAACAAAGTCAGCCAGCAAGTGACAGTCCGTCAAGGCGATTTGATGAAAGAACTCAAAGAGCCGGTCGAATTGATCGTCGCAAACATCCTGGCCGAAGTGATCTTGTTATTCGTCAATGACGCCTATGAACTGACATTACCAGGCGGTCACTTCATTGCTTCCGGTATCATCGGTCAGAAAAAAGACATGGTGCGTGACGCGATGGTCGCTGCCGGATTCACGATCGTCGAGACGACGAAACTCGAAGACTGGGTCGCGATTATCGCGAAACGCGAGGCGTAAACCGATGCAACGATATTTCGTCGAACAGACCGCCCGTGCGGGGAATTTTTTTACTTTGTCGAAAGACGATGCCCATCACATGAAAAATGTCATGCGGATGGACGTCGGGGATGAAATTTTAGTGTTAGACGGCACAGGACTGTTCCGTTGCCGACTCGAGCAACTTGATAAGCAAACTGCCGTCGCAGAAATGCTTGAAGAATTGCCGATTGAGACGGAACTTCCTATTCACGTGACGATTGCTTATGCCTTACCAAAAGGGGATAAAGTAGAACTCGTTGCCCAAAAAGCGACGGAGCTTGGGATCAGCCGTCTGCTTGTGTTCGAATCGGTCCGTTCGGTCTCGAAATGGGATGCTAAAAAAATTCCGAAAAAACTGGAACGTCTCCAAAAAATCAGTAAAGAAGCAGCGGAACAATCGTACCGGGCACACTTGCCGACGATTGAGTATGTGACGTATGATGAAGTCCTACAACGTGCTGCTGACTATACCGCGTGTTTGATCGCTTATGAAGAATCGGCGAAAGAAGGGGAGGCGGCTGCCTTCGCTTCGACGCTGTCCCGGCTTCAGTCCGGGGACTCCTTGTTGGTTGTGATTGGTCCGGAAGGTGGACTAACGGAAACAGAAGTATCGCGGTTAACCGCCGGCGGTTTCGTGCCGGCATCACTCGGACGACGGATTTTGCGGACGGAAACGGCACCACTCTATGTCCTATCCGCCGTATCGTATCATTTTGAATTGAAAGGGTGAGTGAAATGGCAACGGTTGCCTTTCAAACGCTTGGTTGTAAAGTCAATCATTACGAGACAGAAGCCGTCTGGCAACTGTTCAAGGATGCGGGATATGGGCGTGTCGACTTTGCAGATCATGCCGACGTTTACGTCGTCAATACATGTACAGTAACGAATACCGGTGATAAAAAGAGCCGCCAGGTCATCCGGCGGGCAATCCGTCAAAATCCGGACAGCGTCATCTGTGTCACGGGATGTTACGCCCAGACATCACCGGCTGAAATCATGGCGATTCCAGGCGTCGATGTCGTCGTCGGCACACAGGACCGTCATAAGATGATCGGTTACATCGAACAGTTCCGTGAAGAACGGATGCCGATCAATGCCGTCGGGAACATCATGAAGGCGAAAGTCTATGAAGAACTCGATGTGCCGGCCTTTACCGACCGGACACGGGCTTCCCTGAAGATTCAGGAAGGATGCAACAACTTTTGTACGTTCTGCATCATTCCTTGGGCACGCGGTCTGATGCGTTCCCGTCAACCGGAAGATGTCTTGAAACAGGCGCAACAACTTGTCGATGCCGGATACAAGGAAATCGTTTTGACCGGTATTCATACAGGCGGTTACGGGGAAGACTTAAAAGACTACAACTTGGCGAAGTTGTTAAAAGCACTCGAGTCCGTGACAGGTCTTGAACGGCTCCGGATTTCGTCCATTGAAGCGAGTCAAATCACGGATGAAGTACTCGATGTTTTGAAAGATTCGCCAATCGTCGTCCGCCACCTGCATGTACCGATTCAATCGGGGTCGGATACGGTCTTGCGCCGGATGCGCCGGAAATATACGATGGCAGAGTTCGGAGAACGGATTACACGTCTGAAGGAAGTTCTGCCGGACTGTGCGATTACGTCTGACGTCATCGTCGGTTTCCCGGGCGAGACGGAAGAAGAGTTCATGGAGACGTTTAACTTCATCAACGATCATAAGTTCAGCGAACTGCATGTCTTCCCGTACTCGAAGCGGACCGGAACACCGGCTGCGATGATGGACGATCAGGTCGACGAGCAGGTGAAGGAACAACGTGTCGCACGTCTGATTGCGTTGTCGGATCAGCTGGCAAAGGAATATGCGTCGAAGTACGAAGGAGAACTGCTGGAGATCATTCCGGAAGAATTTTCGGAAGAGGCAGGCGGTCGTCTTGTCGGTTATACTGACAATTACTTACGTGTCGCGATTGAAGGAGACGAATCACTGATTGGTCAACTCGTTCGCGTCAAAATCAGCAAAGCGGGTTATCCGATGAATGACGGACAATTCGTCCGCGTTATGGAAACGTTAAAAGAGCAAGCGATTTAAAAGGATTCGCCTTCCGGTTACAGGAAGGCGGATTTTATTTTGCTGTCTGATAAATTCTTTTGTTTTCAAGGAACGGATACGCTACACTGAGTAAAGATTACACAAGAGAAAGAGGATAAGGATATGCGAATTAATAAATTCATCAGTGAAACAGGATATTGTTCCCGCCGCGCAGCCGACAAGCTGATCGATGCAGGACGTGTCACCATTAACGGCAACGTCGCCGAGCTCGGCTCGCAAGTCGAAAAAACGGATGCTGTCGAAATTGACGGACAGCCGCTTCAGGCAAAACCGGAACTCGAGTATTTGATTTTAAACAAACCGGTCGGCATCACATGTACGACCGAACGTGACATCGAAGGGAATATCATTGATTTCGTCAATCATCCGAAACGGATTTTCCCGATCGGACGACTCGACAAAGACTCGGACGGATTGATTATCCTGACGAACGACGGGGATATCGTCAATCGGATTTTACGGGCAGAAAACAATCATGATAAAGAGTATATCGTGACGGTCGATGCACCGATTACGGAAACATTTATTGAAGGGATGGCAAGCGGCGTCGACATTCTGGGAACGACGACGAAGGAATGTGTCGTCGAACAGCTCGAGTCGCGGACGTTCCGAATCGTTTTGACACAAGGATTGAACCGGCAAATTCGCCGGATGTGTAAAGAGTTCGGGTACCGTGTCAAACGCCTGCAACGCGTCCGGATCATGAACGTCGAACTCGGTGATTTACCGATCGGGGAATGGCGTGATTTGACGGAGTCGGAAATGAAGACATTGTTCCAGATTCTCGATCAACAATAAGCTGAAAAGTCGCCATGATGATGGCGGCTTTACTTGTATACATTGAAGGGGGTTCATCGTGGATAAACGGGGAATGAGTGCGACGTTCGTCGCCTATGTGATCGGAGGATTGTTACCGATTTACAAACTGTTTGCGGATGAGGTACCGGCCTGGACGGTCGTCTCGATTCGCATCATCAGTGCTTTTATCTTTGTCACGTTGTTACTGCGACTGACAGGGAAGTTTAAGCACGTCAAGCAACTTTGGCGAAGCAAACGTCAACGGAATACCGTTTTAGCGGCAGGACTCGTCCTTGGGGGAAACTGGACCTTGTATTTATACGCAATCGGCGAAGGGTATCTCGTCGAGTCGTCACTCGGCTATTATATTAATCCACTGGTCAGTGTCTTGTTCGGCTTATTATTTTTCGGTGAACGTTTGAACCGGGCCCAGTTGCTCGCAATCGTGAGTGCCGTCACGGGTGTCCTGATTTTAACGTTCGGGTACGGAAAGTTTCCGATCATCGCGTTTTCGCTCGCCATCTCATTTGCTTTTTACGGCGTTCTTAAAAAGAAGGCGGCGGCAGAACCGTTATCCGGTCTCTTTCTTGAAACACTGGTCACGCTGCCGTTTGCTTTGTTGACGCTTGGTCTGACCGGAGCGAATCCGCTCGCCTTGCCGACGGAAGCGCTGTTAGCCATCGTCATGTTAGGGGTGGCGACGGCGATTCAATTGATGTTGTTTGGATACGGAATGCCGAAGATTCCGTTCGTTTATGTCGGGATTTTACAATATATCGCTCCGACCTTGACCTTGATTCTCGGTGTCTTTTTATTCAATGACATCTTTACACCGATTCACTTCATCGCGTTCCTGTTTATTTGGTTGGCCGTCGCGGTCTTTACAATCAGTGGGATATCAAGCGGACGGATGAAGATGAAAAAAGTATCGTGATTGAGAAAAGAGGAAATTATTTATGAATAAATCAGGTTTTATCGCAACATTATCGGCCTATGTCATTTGGGGTTTGTTGCCAATCTATTGGAAATTACTTGCGACCGTCTCGAGCGAAGAGATTTTAGCCCACCGGATCGTTTGGTCGTTTATTTTCTTACTGTTATTATTATCCCTTCAAAAAGCATTGCCGAAGTTTACGGGGGCATTGAAAAACCCGTTTACCCGTCGTCTTTTTTTCCTGAACGGGCTGATCATCAGCATGAACTGGTTCATCTACATCTGGGCGGTCAATCATAATTTTATTGTCGAAGCATCGCTTGGGTATTACATCAATCCGATTGTCAGCATCGTTTTCGGGGTGTTCTTTTTCCGGGAAAAACTGTCACGGATTGAATGGCTTGCGATTCTTCTTGCAACGATCGGCGTCTTGATTCTGACGATCGGCTACGGAAAGTTTCCTTGGATTTCGTTGGCGCTCGCCTTCAGCTTTGGTTTTTACGGGGTCGTCAAAAAACAACGGCCACTTGAGTCAACGGTCAGTTTGACGATTGAAACACTGGCTCCGTTACCGATCGCCATCCTGTTCTTAGGATATATGGGGATCAGTGGGCAAGAGACATTTACGTCGTCTCCCTTTGTGATGATCGGACTCTTTTTGACGGGGATCATTACCGCTGTTCCGTTATTATTGTTCGGATTTGGAGCGCAGCGGATTCCGTTTACAGTCGTCGGTTTTCTGCAATTCGTAGCTCCGACGTTGTCGCTTGCCATCGGAGTTCTTCTGTACGATGAACCCTTTACGAGAACGCACTTGATTGCGTTTACATTCATTTGGTCGGCTGCCCTTGTCTTTACCTTGAATGGTTTATTGATTCGGAAAAAACAGTTGCGAAAAGTCGCGTAAAAAGATAGAAGTCTGACCTCTCGCGTGATAGAATGGAAACAGAGTCTAAGGGATATCCTTAAGGAGGAACTGAATCATGAATTTAGCAGGAATGATCGACCATACCGCTTTAAAAGCAGAAACGTCACGTGCTCAAATCGAAACACTTTGTAAGGAAGCACTCGAATACAAATTTGCAAGCGTCTGTGTCAACCCGACAAACGTAGCACTCGCAGCAGAACTTTTGAAATCAGACGACGCAGTTAAAGTCTGTACAGTCATCGGCTTCCCACTTGGTGCAAACACACCAGAAGTAAAAGCATTTGAAACACAAGATGCCATCAAAAACGGAGCAACAGAAATCGATATGGTCTTAAATATCGGTGCATTAAAAGACGGCGATCTTTCACTTGTTGAACGCGACATTCGTGCGGTTGTCGAAGCAGCAAACGGGACACTCGTCAAAGTCATCTTCGAGAACTGTCTCTTAACAAAAGAAGAAATTAAAACAGCTGCTGAGTTATCAGTCAAAGCAGGTGCAGATTTTGTCAAGACGTCAACTGGTTTCTCGACAGGCGGCGCAACGGTAGAAGATATCCGTCTCATGCGTGAAACAGTCGGACCTGACATCGGTGTTAAAGCTTCAGGCGGCGTTCGTGATTTCGAAGGCGCAAAAGCAATGATCGATGCTGGCGCAACACGCATCGGTGCTTCTGCCGGAATCGCCATCGTCACAGGTGGTTCTTCAGACAGCGATTACTAATTTAATCTGATAGACCGACGTGTTCTTTTTGCAACTGTTGTTGCGGGAAGGACACGTTTTTGTTTTAAAACAATTCTGAATTTGATTTTTAGGTTAAGATGTCAGACAACCTTTCCGATAATCCATTGTAGAACAGTGGAGGGAAGTGGAAATATGTCAAAACGATTCAGTTTGTCCATACTAGCATTGACAATCGGTCTGGCGGGTTGTGGAAGTGTCATTGATGATCCGCAACAAGCGGTGAAGGAACGGCGAAAAATGGCAGTCGTCTTATCCGATGTCGGATTAGGGGATCAATCATTCAGTGATGCAGCCATGAGCGGCATGTCCTTACTGCGTGAAAAAGAAGACTGGTTCATTGATTATAGAGAATTAAGTGAAACAAAATCATATGAAGCGGCATTTGCCACATTAGCGAAACAACAGCCGACCGTTGTCGTCGGTCTCGGTTTCATGGGACAGGCGGACTTGGAGAAAGTTGCTAAACAGTATCCAAAACAGCAGTTTGCATTGATTGATGCCGTGTCAGAACTACCGAATGTATTATCCGTCACATTCAAAGAGGATGAAGGCAGTTATCTGGCGGGGGCAGCGGCAGCAATCCAATCTGACAGTGAAACGATTGGTTTCATCGGCGGTATGAAGTCACCGCTCATTGAAAAGTTTGAAAAAGGTTACCGGGCCGGTGCAACCGCAATCAATCCTGACATCCGTGTTCTTGTCGATTATGCGGAGGACTTTGCTGCGCCGGACAAAGGACGGGAACTGGCAAATGCTCAAATGAAAAAAGAGGCAGATGTGTTATATGCGGCAGCAGGGCTTACCGGAAGCGGTGTTCTGGAAGCGGCAGAAGAAAAAGGCAATAAGGCGATTGGTGTCGACAGTGATCAAACTGCAATTGCACCGGACGCAGTCATGACGTCGATGTTGAAACAGGTCGATCTTGCGATTACGAAAATTGGCGACAGCGTCAAAGAGCCCGGTCTTCAATCCGGTCAAATCGTGTTAGGGGTCAAAGATGGAGCCATTCAATTAGCACCGATTCGTAATGCCAACTTTACAGCAAAAGAACTGCAACGACTCGAACAATTGAAACAAGAAATACTGGAAGGCAAGGTGAAGGTCCAATGACGTTACGAAAACGATTTTTAATTTCGACACTCGTGACGATTGTCAGTGTCGTCGCCCTGATGGGTTGGACATTATTCGAGTTGCGGCAAATCCAGTCCTACAATGAGGATTACGGAAAACAGTTAGTCGAGATTTCAGAACTGGAGACTAAACTACTGTATGAGCAGGCAGCCTGGAACCGGTTAGCCAGCCAGCCGTCAGAAAATCAAAAAGAGCAGGCACTTGCCTTGAGTAAAAAAAATGAAAAAGCTCTCGATTCATTACAAAAAACTTATTTGATTGATCGGTTTAAACCTGATTTGAATCGTGCCAAAATGAAGTATACGGTCTTAGCGGAGAACCGGACGACATTATTAAATGCGCTTGATCCAATCGCAATCCGTTCCCATGCAGCCCAGGTGGAAGGGGTACTCAGCGATTTATACACGTTACATACGAAGAACGGTGAATTTTACGATGTACTGCAACAAGAAGCGAAAGACAAAACGTTGAATCTGACACGTTCAGTTTTAATCGCGACATTCATCCTTCTGATTGCATTAGCACTCTACAATTGGTATTTCGCCCGGAGTATCACACGTCCGATCAGCCGGGTCGTTAAAACGGCGGAACAGATTTCGCAAGGGGATGTCTCACAACAACTGCAGGTGTCAGGACGGACGGATGAAATTGGCCGTCTCGAATCAGCAATCGCCCAAATGCAAGGGACATTACATGGCGTCATCGGAACAATCAGCCAAACGTCGACGACTATTAATCAGATGAGCGAACAGGCGACAACTGAAAATGCGAATATCGTCGAAGTATCCGGAAACATGACACATGCCATCAATGAAATGGCCAGTGGTACGCAAACCGTCTCGGATGACTTACAAACGACAGTCAGTACGATCACGGATATGAGTACATTGTTTGAACAAAGTGAACAACGGGCACAACAGGCGTTGAGTCAAGGACAACTCGCCGATACGACGATGGGGAAAAGTGCCGCCATCATGCAGGAACAAGCGGAATCACTGGCGACGGCTACTCTCCAAAATCAGGAGCTTGGTCATAAGTTGGCTGGATTCTTGCAACAAACACAGCAAATCGAACAGATGGCGCAACTCGTCTCAAGTGTCTCGGCACAAACGAATTTACTATCGTTAAATGCTGCGATCGAAGCGGCACGGGCAGGAGAAGCAGGACGTGGTTTTGCTGTCGTGGCGAGTGAAGTGAAGAAGTTAGCGGATGAAACCCATCAAGCGACGCGTTCCATCTTTTCACTCGTTCGTTCGATTCGGGCAGACGGAGCGATTTTGCAGGAAGCATTGCTTCAATCTGAAAAGGAGCAAGCACATCAGGTTCAAAACTTTGCTGAGGTGACATCGGCATTCGAGGAAACCCGTGGTCACGTGACGGATGTAACGGAAGCCGTCCAGTTCATGACGACACAGTTACTTCAGTCAAAAGACCAGGCGAATCAGGTCGTGAATCAAGTCAGCTCAGTCAGTGGCGTGATGGAAGAATTAGCCGCCGGGAACGAAGAAGTGGCGGCGTCGATGCGCGATCAGCAAGCATCATTCGAACAAATTCATCAACTGATGCTGGAACTGGAACAAACAACGACTTCACTGGATCAACAAACCAGCCAGTTTAAACTGTAATATGAACAAACAGCAAAACCCCCTCAGCGAGTCAGTCCGTTGAGGGGGTTTTCGTCAAGTATGCTTAGAAGAAGTCACTTGGATTCAATTCGTTTGTCCGGCCGTTGGCATTATACTGATACCCACCGTCATGAATCTCAAAGTGAAGGTGGGGACCGGTTGAGTTTCCGGTACTGCCAAGGTTACCGATTTGTTGTCCCTGTTTCACCTGTTGCCCTTGTTTGACGGTCAGAGAATTCATATGCGCATAAACGGTCGTATACGTTTTTCCACCGATGTTGTGCGAGAGATAGACGTGATTACCGTAAGGCCCGCCGGAGCTTGCCAGGATGACGGTTCCGCTTGCGGAAGCAACGACCGGGGAGTTCAGTGGTCCGGCAAAGTCAATCCCGTTATGGTACGCGTATCCATTACTTCCACTGGCAGCGCCCATTCCTTGTGAAATGGAGCCGGCAGCCGGTTTGATGAACTTGCCTGTCGCTTTTGAAAGGACTTTTGTGCTTGCTTTTGTAACAGAAGCAGGTTGCGCCGATTGCGCGGCTGCTTGTTTTTCTGCTAGTCGTGCAGCTCGGGCAGCTGAACGGGCAGCAACTTCCTGTGCTTTTAATTGAGCAGCTGCATCTTTTAAGCTCAGGATATTTGTTTCGATGGAACGTTTTTCTGTCTTCAAGCGCTTCAGCAACGTCGTTCGTTTAATCTTTTCTGCTTTTAATTCACGCTGTTTCTTTTTTAGAAGCGTGCGATCATCGATCAAATCGACACGGGTTTGCTTCAATTCTTTTTGAGCCAGTGCCAATTGATGTTTATTTTGTTCGTAATCTTTTAATAAAGAAGCATCGCTTTCAGCAATCGTATTAAAAGCATTAAACCGGCTGATCATATCGCCGACATCCTTGGCACCGAAAACGGCTTCGAGAAGCGGATCCTCATCTGCTTTTGACTGGCGGACTGCTAACCGGTCTCCGAGCATTTTTTCCTGCTTGTTGATCTTTTCGCGCAAGGCATCAATTTTTTGTTCCAATCGTTTAATCTGCTTACGGTTTCGATCAATTTTTTGCTGATTCTCAACGACCTGCAACGTCAATCCATTGATTTGTTGATCAAGGGCATAGACCTTTTGCTGGGCTTTGGACAATTGAGCTGTCGTTTTCGAGAGAGCTTGTTTTTGTTTTGACTGCTGCTTATGGTTTTGCTGTTGTTTCTCTTTATAAGAACTTGCCGCTCCGACCGGATGGACAAGTGGACTGAAGAGTAATGTCATCGTCATGAGGGACAGACCGAGTGTTTGCTTTAAAGATGATTTCATAGTTGAATCAATCATTCCTTCCTGAATCCAGATACATATTCTGAAATGTTACCTATTCTACTCTAACAAGAAATGATCCGGTTCACCGTTACAGTTTCGTTAAAAATATTATATGGAAATTATCAGGTAATCGAGATTCTTTATGTAAATTATTTTTGAGATACTTTCAAAAAGAGTGGAAGAACCGTTGATAGTCCGGGAAAGAAGACACAATAAAAAAAGTGAATCCGAGGATTCACTTCTAAAAAAGAGCTGATATGTTTTTGTAATATGAAGAAGAGGAATAAAAGTACGGGTTTAATGAATCAAGAAACAGGATATACGAATTAGTTTTAACTTATTCTTCGTAGATCATTTTTCGTGTCATGCCACCGTCAAGAACCAACGTTTCTCCCGTTAAGAAGTCGTTATCGGGATTCGTTAAAAATAAAGCAGCCCGGGCAACATCTTCCGGTTTTCCAACTCGCCCGGCCGGATGCTGACTGTGATCTTCCGGTGAAAGTTCATGATAGTTTCCGGTTTCGATCCAACCGGGGGCAATCGCATTAACTAAAATCCGGTCGGGTCCTAAAGAAACGGCTAAAGCATGCGTCAATGCGACAATCCCGCCTTTAGTAGCCGCGTAAGATTCCGTATCCGGTTCGGACATGAATGCACGGGTGGAGGCCAAATTGACAATCCGTCCGCCAGCCGGGTTTTTCTTCAGATAAGGTGCTGCAGCTTTGGTGGTCAAAAAGATGCTCCGCAGATTGGTATGTTGGACACGATCCCATTCCTCCAATGATAATTCAAGTAACGGTTTACGAACCATGATGCCAGCATTATTGATCACGATATCGATCCGGCCGGTATGTTCAATGGCTTTATCAATCAGCAGGTTGACATCTTTTTCATCCTGAACATCCAGATGATAAAAGTACGCGGTCCCGCCGTCAGCTTCGATTTCTGTCACAAGATCATCGCCGGTCATTTGATCAATGTCCGCAAGAATGACGGTTGCGCCTTCTTTGGCATAAGTCTTGGCAAGCGTTGCTCCAATGCCGTTAGCGGCACCTGTAATAATGACGGTATGATTAATATGATTCATTGTTATAATCCCTCCTGAGATATGGGGAGTCTGTAGTTGAATAGACTGCTCTAATCAATTAGCCGAAAATGAATCGATTAAAACATACTAGCGCCCTGAAGAAAGGATTATCCAGCTTGGCATTAGGGAACATAAAATATAGCTAACGCTATTATTATGTTGAATGGGGGATTTTTGATGAAGTTATCAAATCAAAAGCTCGAAACAGAACAAGAAAAATATGCAGATGAAGCCAAATCGTATATCAATCAACCTAAAAAAACCAACTCGGTACTAAGACGAGCCCTTGATAAAATAAATAACAACTCCAGCTTATCAGTTGTCTTTTCACCGGTCCGTTTATTTGTTGATATGATTCGTTCCTACCAATCAGGGGAGTACCGAAACATTCGTCGGACGACGATTTTGAAAGTCATCGGGGCTTTAATCTATCTCGTCTCTCCGATTGACCTTGTTCCGGATTTCGTACTTGGATTCGGTTTGGCGGATGATGTCGCAATCATTCTCTTCGTCACAAAAACGGTATTTGAAGAATTGACGCGTTTCAGTGACTGGCAAGACGAGCAACAAAAAGTAAGCACGCAACCGCTTCAGAGTGAAGATGCCTATTAATCGGATGATTTTCTTACCCTGCCGCTGACAATCGATCAGCGGCAGGGTTTTTCGTCGTGAAACAGAACCCGATTTCTGTACGCTATCTTAAAAGTTCGTTACACTGAAGTCAGAGGAAAAATCCAGTGAAAGGGGGGAAATCATGGCTTGGCATTCGTGGATTGAATCGTATGGCTATTTCGGGATGATGTTAACGCTGATGTTTCCGTTTTTACCGAGTGAAGTACCGCTAGCTTATGCAGGCTATCTGGTACATACGACAGAGTTTAATCTCATTATCATGCTGATCGTCGCTGTTCTCAGTTTCGTGATTAGTCAAAATGTCTTCTTTACGATTGGCCGGCTCGGAAGTGACCGCTTGTTAGCGCGGGTCTTTAAATGGTTTCGGATTTCGGAAACAAAGATGAATCAGTTTCAACGTCAAATGGATACACGCGGTCGTTTTATTCTGTTGTTATCCCCGATGTGGCGGATGGGGTTTGCCATCGGAGCCGGGTTAACAGGCGTTTCACGACTGACGTTTACCATCGCCACGACAATCTCCTTTTTTGCTTGGTCTGCCTTTTTCATTTGGGGCGGGAAAAAACTGGGTCATGGTATAGTGGGACGGCACCATGAACTTCATCACTACACACCTTGGCTGATCGGGTTACTTGTATTCGGAGCCGGGTACCTTTACTTCCGTAAGAAAACTTTGATGAAAAAACAAAACACCTTAAAAAAATAGAGGAGTGTTCACATGGCAGTGATTTTATTTGATATTGACGGAACATTGATTGATTCGACCAATCAAATGACGGAGGCCATTCATCTGGCAATGGAGGATATGCCGCATCTTGTCAAACCGTCGAAAGAGAGTGTTCAATCAAGTTACGGTTTGGCGGGGAATGCTTTTTGGAGAAAAGCGATTCCGGATGCTTCAGAAGAAGATATCCGGGCGATTCGAACAAAACGCCATCACCATCTGGAACAAACGATGGCGGGACAGAATGTCCTGTTTGACGGAATCCGTGAAATGTTAGAAACATTGACGAAACAAGGGCATATTGTGTCAACAGCCAGTAATTGCGGTGTGCACTACATGAATCTTGTACTCGACAGTCAAAATATTCGTTCTTATTTCACAAGTCCGAAATGTCTGGAGTCGGTTCAAGGCAAACAAAAAGCGGATATTTTAGCAGCTCACCGCGAAGAGTTCGGGGATGTCGAATATTTAATGGTCGGAGACCGTTCATCTGACATCGAAGCCGCCCGGATTCAACAGATGCCTGTTGCCATTTGCCGCTTCGGTTTCGGAACGGAACAAGAGTGGAGCTTGGCTGACTATCAATTGGAAACGCCAATCGATGTATTAAAATACGTCTAATGAGAATACAAAAAAGAAGCGACGCTGACCGTGTCGCTTCTTTTTTTGATCAGTCAAAATCAAGACGGTATTGTTCGTGATTCGTCCATGGACGGAAACGGCGGAATACGTGATGGAAAAACAGACAAAGAAGGATTGGCAAAGCAATGAACAGACCGAAGACAATCGAGATATTGCCCCATGTCCAACCACCGGCCATCAAATGTAAGGCATTGATCGGACCAATCAGCCCCGACATACCGAATCCGGCGCTGAACGGTGTTCCTTCAACTCCAAGAACACCAGCCAGTCCGCCGAGAACTGCTGCACTGCACATGACAGGTAAAATCATGATAGGATTTCGGATGAAATTTGCCATCTGAATTTTAGGAGATCCCAAAAAGTGTGCAATCGACGTTCCACGTGAGTTGGCTTGCCAGCCGGCAATCGCAAGTCCGAATCCGGCGGCACAGACACCTAAGTTGGCAGCACCGGCGGCAATACCGGATAAGCTGATGGCAGTTGCGATACCGACGGTCGACAAGGGAGAGACAATCAGGACAGAGAAGGTGACGGCTAACGTGATTCCCATCAACACAGGTTGAAGGACCGTAAAATGTGTAATCAACTGACCGATGCTGGCGGTGATTTTTGTGACGTACGGATAAGTCAATACACCGATTCCTCCGGCTCCGACGATAATTAAAGTCGGAATGACGAGAACGGTATATGTTTTAAAACGATTACCGATCCACAGAACGAGGGCTGTTGCAATAGCTGCCGTCAATCCGGCATTGATGACATCACCGGTTCCGACGAAGAGGTAGCCGGCTGTATCGGTTCGGCTTGCGACACCTGATCCGACGACAGTCGCCAGACCAATCGAGGTCGTTTCGATGGGGGATGTCTTAAATTGCATTGCTACAGCGACACCAATCACCATCGGTAACAGACGCATTGCAAGCGCAGTTGAGTCGATGATATGTTGGGCAGGAGAAAAGTAAGGCAGCAAAGCTTTGGCGAGTTCGCCAAGTAAAGCTCCGGGGATAAGTGCAACTAAAATTCCGATACTGAGACCGTTTAACACATGGATTCCGAATTGGCGATCGAACCGTTTCGAAGTCGTATTCATAAAAATCACTCCCTATGTATTGCTTTTATGCACAACAGTATAAAAGCGATGAATTGTTTTTAATCATACGAAAGACCTTTTCGAACGTCAAGACAAAAATGGAATTTTCTGAAAAATTAAAGGCAAAGGATTCGCACTTTCGGAATAGGACTGCTAGAGTGAAAGAGTAAAAATCGGGGAGGGAACAGTTATGTCAGAACAACAAATCGTATTAGCCAGCAGACCGGACGGACGTCCGACACGCGAGACGTTCCGGTACGAAACCATCGAACTGAATGAATTGAAATCGAATCAAGTCCTGTTAGAAACGCTTTATATTTCAGTTGATCCTTACATGCGCGGGCGAATGAACGATTCCCGTTCGTACTCGCAACCATTTGAACTAGATGAACCGATTCAAGGGGGCGTGGTCGCCCGGGTGATCGAATCGAAAAGTGATGCACTGGCAGCCGGCGATATCGTTGTCGGAATGCTCAATTGGGCAACGAAACTGATCGTCGACGCGAAACAAGTTCGTAAAATTGATGAATCACTGGCACCTGTCTCAACAGCCCTTGGTGTGCTTGGTATGACCGGTATGACGGCGTATTTCGGATTGCTCGATATCGGGAATCCGCAGCCGGGAGAAACGGTCGTCGTCTCGGCAGCAGCCGGTGCAGTCGGCTCGATCGTCGGACAAATTGCTAAAATCAAAGGCGCCCGGGTCGTCGGGATTGCGGGAAGTGACGAAAAAATTCAATATCTTAAAGAAGAGCTTGGATTTGATGAAGTCATCAATTACAAAACGGAACAAATCGGCGAAGCACTCGATCGGACATGTCCGGACGGCATCGACGTCTATTTTGAAAATGTCGGTGGTGAGATCGGTGACGCTGTACTCAATCGTTTAAATCCATTTGCCCGTATCCCGGTTTGCGGAGCCATTTCCGGGTACAATGAAAAAGAGGATGTGGGTCCACGTGTGCAATCAAAACTGATCATCGCCCGTGCCCGGATGCAAGGTTTCTTAGTTGGAGATTACGGCAAACGTTTTAAAGAGGCCGCTGAACAGCTCGGACAATGGGTCAGTAACGGGGAACTGAAGTATGAAGAAACGATTTTTGAAGGGTTCGACCAAGTTCCGGATGCATTCCTCGGACTGTTCGATGGTTCAAACACCGGAAAATTATTAGTTAAATTATAAGAAAACAAAAAAAGTTTTGCTTTCCTTTCCGGGAAAGCAAAACTTTTTTTTATGGAAAATTCGGCTTATTTGTCCGCCGGATCTGTTTCTAATTCTTCAGGATCCGGGTCCGGATGTTGGGTTTCCGCCGGTTTGATACCTGGATTGGATGTTTCTGATGGCTCCGGATCCGGATGTAAACCTACATCTGCTGTTTCGTCTGGCAAGTCTTGTTTTTTGTCCGTCATGATTCTGTCATCTCCCTTATTATCGATATTATTAGATTTACCCCAATCGATTGTTCTGAAACGAAAAGAAACAGGTTGGAGATTATAATGGTGGGCTAAACAAGTGGCGAACCAAATCGACTCCACACATTTGCATCCGAATGTCATGACGAATGTCGGGGAAACCGCAAAAGGCTTCACCAAGTCTTTACAAAAAACTTGCAGAGCCTTTAAGTCTCCTTTGAACTGGACTCGTAGACTGATAGGGAGATGAAAGAAGGAAGGGTGTATACGCGTGAGTGGACAACAATTTAAAAAAGCAGTCATGAAACAACTTCAATGGGTACGTGAGGAAAAACGACGGCTTCAATCGGAATCAAAGGCAAATGTTGCTTCCCTTGAACGTTTACAGAAGCTCCCCGTATTGACGATGAAGACAGGAATCCGACCGGTGACATCTGGAAGTTCTTCGAAAACAACGACGTATTACGAGCAAAGTAACAGTGGATTGTTAGGGGAGATGGCATACGCGGATATCCCGTTACGCAGCGGGACACGATATTTCGAGCAACGTCCGCTTGAAGTCGCCATTGTCTGTTCTGAGTTTATGTATGCCTATTATCAAGATGCACTCCATTTACACTATGTCAATCCGACGACTTTCGAAGAGGTATTTAAACGACCGATCGATTTGTTTTTAGTCGTGTCCTCCTGGAAAGGACTGCGTGGAGATGACTGGAAAGGTGTTGCAACACCTACTTCCAAAAAACGGGAACGCCTGATAGGAATGATTCGACAAGTGAAGGCAGACGGCATTCCGGTTGTCTTTCAATCGACGGAAGATCCGAGCAACTTTGAACGCTTTAGCGGTGTGGCCAAGGAAGCGGATTATATTTTAACTTCGGATGAAGCGATGATTCCGGAATATCAGGTTTTGTGCGGGCATGACCGGATTGAAGCGACGACCTTTGGGGTGAATCCGATCATCCATAATCCGATTGGTGCGACCCGGAGCCGGAAAAAACACGTCTTGTTTGCCGGCAGTTGGATGGCCAAGTATCCGGAGCGTGTCAAAGATACCGAGATGTTGTTTGACGGGGTCTTACGTTCCGACCATACACTCGATATCGTTGACCGCAATTATCAGTTGAATTTACCGGATTATCATTTTCCGGATCGTTACGTGTCGCGTGTCGCACCGTCGATTCCTTATGAAACCTTACAACAAGTCAGCAAGTGTTACGACTGGGTATTGAATCTCAACAGCATTAAATACAGTAAAACGATGTGTGCCCGGCGTGTATATGAATCCCAGGCACTCGGTAATCTGATTTTGTCGAATTACAGTATTGCGGTCAATAATGACTTTCCGAACGTGTTCACGGTCCATGACCATCAAGAAGCCAAAGCGATTTTAGAACGGACGACTGAAGACGATGTGAAGCGGCTCCGGGCAGAGGGAATCCGTTCCGTCATGTCGTCTCATACGGTGTATGACCGGATTGATCAGATGGTGCGTTTGCTGAAGTTGCCAGTCCAACCATTACAGCGGAAACTCCTGATTGTTTTACGCCGGGTGACACCGGAACTGAACCGGATGATCGAACATCAAACCGTAACACCGGATTGGATTTACCGGGAGGAAGACCTGACAAAAGAAGTATATGAACAGTCTGATCTGGTCGCTGTACTCGACGGCACGGAATCGTACGGTGAATATTACCTCGAGGATTTAATCAACGGATTTAAATACAGCGATGCAAGCATTGTCCGTAAAACAGCTCAGGATGAAGTGCCGTTCGTCATTCGTGAAGAACAGGGCGGAGTATCCGGAAGCATGATGTGGCGGAATGATTTCTCTTATGAACAGTTCAATAACGGTACGCTGACAGGGAAAACGCTGCTGCTTGATTTGCTCGAGTGGAACGAACAGGGAACAGTATCGGCTGTCGAAACACCAATCCTGTCCGTCGTTGTACCAATTTTTAATAACGGATATCATCTCACATACAAATGTTTTGCCAGCTTAAAACGGATGGATCGATTTGCCGAGACGGAAATTATCTTAGTGGATGATGGGTCAACAGACCGGATGACGTTACAAGCGATTAATCGTCTTGCGCGACGACACGGCAACGTCGTAACCTATCTGTTCCCGACAGGCGGAAGCGGCAGTGCGTCACGTCCGCGCAATAAGGGTGTTGAACTGGCGCGTGCCGAACGGATTGCGTTCCTGGATCCTGATAACGAGGTATTGAGTGACCGGTATGCCGAATTGTTGACTGAACTCGATCAAGACCCGACACTCGATTTTGCAGTCGGACATATGAAAAAGCTGGCTGAAAAAACAAGTATCATCGCTTTACCGAAAGTTCGGAAAGAAGGACGGATGGTTTGCGATCAACCTAAAACGTATTTACTCGAGAACCGTTTTTCCGTCCAAAGTATTCAAGCGTTAGTCGTCAAGAAAAGCTTTTTGCAGAATCATCATCTGGAGCAAGTCGTCGGAGCCGTCGGACAAGACTCCTTGTTTTTCCAGGAAATGATGTTGCATGCGGACCGTGTCTTGCTCGTCAACCGGGTCATTCATTATTACTACGCCGCAGTAGCAGGTTCGACCGTCAACTCCCTGACCGTTCGTTTCTTTGAACGCAGTGTCGTCCGGGAAAAGGCGCGGGCTGAAAAGTTTGCACGTTATGGTGTCCTCGATGCGTACAAAGAAACCCGTTTCGAACACTTTTTTGAACATTGGTATTTGGTAAAACTCCGTTATTGCAGTGATAAAGATTTTGGTCCGAGCGTCGCGCTTCTCCGAATGATTATCGCTTTTTATGAACCGGTGACATTGACGAATCCGTTGATCCGCCGATTCGTTGAATTGGCGGATAAAAAACAGACTGATGCTATTCAAGCATTGTTATTAGAGGAGGTACGGTGATGCCGACAAAACAGATGACGCGACCAAAAGATGAAATCCGTGCCGCTTATTATGACCAACTCGGAGTCCAGTTCGGAAAAAAAGTCCGCTCACGGATTCACTGGATTATTCGTGAGACAAAGGGCAGTCAGATTCTCGATATCGGTTGTTCAGGAGGGCTCGTGCCGATCTTACTCGGTCGTGAAGGGAAACAGGTTGTAGGAATCGATGTATCACCGGAAGCCATTACAGAGTCGAGACATGCACTGGAGCAAGAAGCACGCTCGGTCAAAGAATTGATTCAGTTTGAAGAAGCCAATCTGATGACGTTTTCGACCAGTCAACGCTTTGACACGGTCTTGATGACGGAAGTGCTTGAACATATCGGTGAACCCGAACGGTTTGTTCAAAAAGCCTGTTCGTTCCTGAAACCGGGTGGACGGCTTGTCGTAACGGTTCCGTTTGGTGTCAATGACTATGCCGACCATAAGCGGACCTATTATTTGCGCCATTTAGTTGAACAATTGACACCTTATGGAACGATTGATCAATTGGAACGGATGGACAAGTGGTTAGGCGTGATTGTGACGCTTCATAAGGAAAAACAACCGGTCCGCAGTATGACGAATCAAGAAATCGACTGGTTGGAAACAGCTTTTGAAGCGATTGAACGGATGCATTTGACTGAAATCGTCCGATTAAAAAACCAGCAAAAGAAATGGGAACAGAAACAGCTGAAACAGCAGACCAATGAGCAGGAATATGCGGAGTTATCATCGGAACATGAGCGGCTGTTACAACAGGTGACCGAACAAGAAGAAACGATTGCACTGTTGGCACAACAGTATCAGTTGGTTCTTGAACGGTATGAAGGAGCGCTGGTGTCGAATCTGGATGTCCTGGAGGCGAATACGCAATGGAAATTAAAATACCGATCGCTGGCAAATTCAAAACTTGGAAAAATCGCCGTCCGTTACTGGAAGTTCCGGCGAAAGCTCAAACAAAGACGGGCCCGGAGACGATGAATGTGTTGATGATCTGTCAAAATTTCTATCCGGAAATCGGCAGTGCTGCCAATCGGATGAAAAATATCTTTAAACGGATGGAACAACAAGGAAGTGACGTCCACGTCCTGACATCAGAACCACTGTACCCGACGGCGGAATTGTATACGGATGCGATGTTTTGGGACGAACCAAGTTTGGATGCAGCTAACATTACCCGGATTCAACCACGTGACCTGAGGGCGACGACAAACTTATGGCGACGGCTCCGGTTGTTTTTAGAACAGTTTGTCCTGGCGGTCCGGGAAGTACGGCAGGATCAAAAACAGTATAGCTACATCTATGCGACGACGCCTTCCATCTTTATGGGACTGGTCGGAGTCGTTGCCAAGTTCATCAAAAAAGCACCACTCGTGTTGGATGTCCGCGACTTGTGGCCGGAATCACTGGTCGGTGTCGGAATCACAAAGTCACGTGTGTTGCTTGCCCCGCTCTACTGGCTTGAGAAATGGATGTATCATCGGGCCGATCAAATTGTCATCAACAGTGAAGGGTTTCGTTCGTATATTGAAAGCAAAGGGATTGCACCGGAGAAAATTCATTACATTCCGAATTCGATTGAAGAAAACGAATGGTTGATCAAACGGCGGAAAGTGTCAGAGCAGGTCCGCGTCGTCTATACGGGAAATATCGGATTGGCACAGGATGTGTTCTTATTACTTGATGTAGCGGAGCAATTACAAGAGGATACAAACATTGAATTTCATGTTGTCGGATACGGTTACCATAAAGAAAAGTTTGAAGAACATGTCTTAAAACGCGGACTGACGAATATTCATTTCATGAATGCGATGCCGAGATGGGACGCGCTGAAACAACTTGCGAAAAGTGATATCGCCTTTGCGACATTAGTCGAGAGTACAGCATTCGATACGGTAACTCCGGGGAAAATCATCGACTATATGGCAATGGGCTGTGCGATTGTCGGAGCCGTTTCAGGACATGCGGCGAAAGTGATTGAAGAGGCCGGTGCAGGATTTGTCTCACGGGAGCGTTGTCGTGAGACGATCGTCGGACAAATCCGGTATCTCGCAGAACATCCGGAAGCGCGTGAAGCAATGGGCCAATCGGGTGTAGCGTATGTTCAGACCCATTTTGACTGGGAACAAAATCAAGAACGATTATTTGAAGCGATTCGTAAAACCAATTTTCAAGTAGTAGGGGTGAGTAAATGAAACGAGTCGGGATGTTTGTTTGGAATACGTTTACGAATGATGCGCGTGTTTTACGGGAGTGTACGGCACTCACGGAAGCAGGGTATCACGTCGATTTATATTGTCTCAATGATGGCACATTACCAGAGATGGAGTATCACCCGAGCGGCTTTCACATCATCCGAATTGAGCGGACACCTCCTTTTGAAACAATCCTTCGTCGTCTGAAGAAGCGTAACCCGGTTACGCTTCTGGCTGGCGCAGGATTGTTCTTGTTCGTTCCTTGGCTGATTCCGGTTGCCTTCATTCTATATGCGTTGCAGAAAAGTCGTTTTATCCGCTATGCGCTGTATAACAGCTTCGGGATTGTCCGGATGACACGGGCAGCACGTAAGCGTAAATACGATATCGTGCATGCGAACGATTTAAATACATTACCACAAGCGATTTCGGCCGCGAGAGGGGCAAAAATCGTCTACGATTCGCATGAAGTGCAGACGGATCGGACGGGCTATGGAAAAGGACAAGGTGGTTTAGAACGTCACTTATTACGGTTTGTCGATCGAACGATGGTTGAAAATGACACGCGGGCCGACTACCACGCATCACTTTACGGGGAACGGCCGGCTGTCCTGCATAATTATCCGTTTTATCACGAAGAAGTACCACAACCGAGATCCGTACATCAAGAAATCGGTATCAAGGAGGACGAACCCATTTTGCTATACCAAGGCGGTATTCAGGAAGGGCGGGGACTTGAGCGACTGATTGAAGCGATGCCGTTTGTCCGGCGTGGGACTTTGCTGTTTGTTGGAGACGGAAAAATCAAACCGCGGCTCCAGGAGTTGGCGGCACAGTCCCCGGAACGGGAGCGGATCCATTTTATTGATAAAGTACCGCTTGATCAACTGCCGAGTTATACGGCGGCTGCGACGGTCGGTTTTCAAGTTCTGCAAAATATCTGCTTTAATCACTATTCGGCTTCTTCGAATAAGCTGTTTGAATACATGGCGGCACTCGTGCCGGTCGTTGCGGCGGATTTACCGGAAATTCGGCGTGTCGTCGAAACGGAAGGCGTTGGATTACTCGTTGACGTTGAATCCCCGGAAGCGATTGCTGTCGCCGTGAACCAAATCGTCGAGGAAGACGGCTTGCGTCAGGCGATGAAAGAACGGACAAAGCAGGCGCGCCGGAAATACAACTGGGATAAAGAAAAACATCATCTATTGGACGTTTACCGTGAAATAACGAAGTAACTAAACACTGAACGAAGATGGAAACCAGACAGATGCAGGCAAATCCACGACAGGAAACAACGGAAGTGACCGGATTCGGTTGTTTGTTTGCCGAATGCGATAAATGTTCGCTGATTATTTACAAGCTTTACAAAAAGTACAGGAAACGCCTTGAATGTAAGGTCTGTGAAGAATGGTTTAAGAGATGGTTAGAAGCATTGGAAACACAAGCAATTGTCGTTATGGTCTAGGTACAGCCACGACACAGTCAGTTTTTTTCTGACGTGAAGGACTAACTCGTACCTAGATGGAGGAATGACAAAATGAAACTTTGTACAATTGGACTCGGATATATTGGACTACCTTCTTCAGCCATGTTTGCAGATCACGGAACGGACGTCGTCGGGGTCGACATCGACCCGCGCATCGTCAAGATGTTGAATGCAGGAGATATTCACATCGAAGAACCGGGACTTGAGGATGTCATCAAACGTGTCGTCGCAAACGGAAAGTTTCGGGCAACACTGACACCGGAACCGGCAGATGTCTTTTTAATTGCTGTTCCGACACCGAATTTAAATGACACGTATAAATCGTGTGACTTGAAGTATGTCCTGTCAGCCGTTCAGAATATGTTGCCGCACGTTCAAAAAGGGAATGTCGTCATCGTCGAATCAACAATCGCTCCACGGACGATGGATGACCATGTCCGACCGTTAATCGAGGCAGCGGGATTCATCATTGGTCAAGACGTCTTCGTCGTCCATTGTCCGGAACGTGTCCTTCCGGGACAAATCCTTCATGAACTCATTCATAACAACCGAATCGTCGGCGGCTTGACACCGGCTTGTGCCGATGCCGGAGCAGCGGTCTACGAAACATTTGTTCAAGGGGAAATCGTCAAGACGGATGCGAAGACGGCAGAAATGTCGAAGCTGATGGAAAATACATTCCGTGATGTCAACATCGCGTTAGCCAATGAACTGACGCAAGTCTGCCATAAGCTCGAAATCAACGTGCTCGACGTAATCGAGATGGCGAACATGCATCCCCGTGTCAATCTACATTATCCGGGACCGGGTGTCGGGGGACACTGCCTCGCAGTCGATCCTTACTTCATTGTCGCGAAAGCCCCATCCCTTGCACGGATCATTCATACAGCACGGGAAACGAATGTCAATATGCCACACTTCGTTGCGGAACAGGCCGAGCGTCTCGTCTCTTCGCGTGTTCGACCGAAAATTGCTGTCTTTGGCGTCACGTATAAAGGAAATGTTGATGATATGCGGGAGAGCCCGGCTGTTGATGTGATTGAACAATTGATTGACCGTGGACTGGATGTCGCGGTTTGCGATCCTCATGTCGAACGTTCGATTTCCTCACGCTTTGAACTGGTGGATGAAATTGAAGCGATTCAGGGAGCGGATCTTGCACTTGTCTTAGTCGATCATGATGAGTTTAAACGTTTTGATTCGCGTCGTCTGGCCAACCAGATGCGAACACCACTCTTATTTGATACGAAAGGAATCGTCCAGCCGCTCGAAGACGTGACAGTCTTAAACTTCGGTAACTTGCATACGCACCAAACGACGGAAGTGGACGCAAAAGCGATATGAACGGAATTTATACAATTGGGAAAGAGTTGAAAGATCATTTTTATCTGATCTTTCGCCTTTCACTTTATGAGACAAAAAGTCTATACAGCATGCAATACCTCGGGTGGTTTTGGGAAATCATGACGCCGCTCCTGCAAATTGGTGTGTACTGGGTCGTCTTTGGTTTCGGGATTCGCGGCGGCCATCCGGTCGACGGGATTCCATTCGTTTTTTGGTTGGTCAGTGGATTAATTGCCTGGTTTTTCATCGGCAGTACGATTCCGAGTGGTTCACGTTCGATTTACGGTCGGGTCGCTTTAGTCTCGAAAATGCACTTTCCGCTTAGTACAATCCCGGCCTATGTCATCTTGGCGCAGTTCTATCGCCATCTTGCCATGATTGCCTTGACGATTGTTCTCGGGATGGCATTCGGCTATTTTCCGGGCTGGCATACGCTTGAATTGCTCTATATTGTACCTGCTGGTGTCATTTTCCTGTATGCTGTCTCACTGTTGTTATCGGCCCTTTCGACCATGATCCGTGATGTCCAAAATATGGTGACGTCAGCGATCCGGATGTTGATGTACTTGACCCCGATCATGTGGATTCCGCCGGACCACAGTCTGTTTAAGACATTGTTGATGATTAATCCTCTCGTCTATTTGATTGAAGGATACCGTTCGGCGTTGATTGGAACCGGTTATTTACTCGATCATGTCTGGTACGGTCTCTATTTCTGGACGGTGACATCTGTGCTGTTAGTAGTCGGAGCAGCGGTCCATTTGAGATTCCGCCGGTACTTCATTGATTACGTCTAGGAGGAGAAAACATGAGTCATGTCGTATTTGAAAATGTTTCAAAACGTTACGTCTTATATTCACGCCCGATCGATAAATTAAAAGAAGTGTTGTTCGGTAAGGTCAGCGGTAAACCTTTTTATGCGCTGAAAAACGTCTCGTTTTCCGTCAAGCAAGGTGAGATTGTCGGAGTGGTCGGAATCAATGGAAGTGGTAAATCGACCTTGTCACACCTGCTGGCGAATGTGACACCGCCGACTTACGGTCGGGTGACGCTCGGTGGTAAATCCGCATTGATTGCGATTTCGAGTGGTTTGAACAACCAACTGACCGGGCGGGACAATATTGAACTGAAAGGCTTGATGATGGGATTAAACAAAAAACAGATTCAAGCCATCACGCCGGAAATTCTCGAGTTCGCAGATATCGGCGACTTCATCGATCAGGCAGTTAAGACGTACTCAAGCGGTATGCGGGCAAGGCTTGGTTTTGCGATTTCAATCAACATCAATCCGGACATCTTGATTATCGATGAAGCCTTGTCAGTCGGTGACCAGACGTTTACGGAAAAATGTCTCGATAAGATGCGGGAGTTTCGTGACCAAGGAAAAACAATCTTTTTTGTCAGTCATTCCTTGAATCAAGTCAAAAGTTTTTGTACGAAAGTCCTTTGGCTCGAGTACGGAGAAGTCCGGATGTTTGGTCCGACGACGGAAACGATGGCGGAGTACAACAAGTACCTTTATTGGTACAAACAACTTACAAAAAAACAGGCAGCACATTATGTTATGAAAAAACGAACAGGGCGAAGTGATGAAATCGAGCGTTCGACACGCGGTGAAACGATTGAATTATCGTCATGAATAACGGATAGGGGATGGAACGAATGAAACGAGTCATGTTAGTGTTCGGAACGAGACCGGAAGCAATCAAGATGGCACCTGTCGTCAAAGCATTGGAAAAACGAGAAGGAGTCGAACCGATTGTCGTCGTGACGGCACAACACCGGGAGATGCTGGATCAGGTCCTGGAACTGTTCCAAATTGTTCCGGATCATGATTTGGATTTGATGCGCCCACGCCAGACACTCGAAGAGATGACGGCACGGATTTTGAATGCGATGCGCCGTGTCCTGGAAAAAGAACAGCCGGATTTGGTGTTAGTCCATGGGGATACGACAACGACATTCGCTGCGTCACTCGCTGCCTTTTACCAACAGATTCCGGTTGGGCATGTCGAAGCCGGTTTACGGACGTATCAGAAGTATGCCCCGTTTCCGGAAGAAATGAATCGTCAATTGACGGGTGTTCTTGCTGATTTTCATTTTGCGCCGACAGATCAAGCAGCAGAAAATCTGCGACTCGAGAATAAACAAAGTCCAATCATCGTGACGGGAAATACGGTCATTGATGCTTTAAAAACAACGGTGTCCGCTGATTACACGCATCCTGTTTTAAAAAGTCTTGCGGCAAGCGGTCGCAAATTGATTTTGTTGACAGTTCACCGACGGGAAAATCATCTGCAACTATCACAGATTTTTGATGCCATTGAACGACTCGCGGACAGTCATCCGGATATTGAAATCATCTATCCGGTCCATCCGAATCCGGTCGTACTCGAAGCAGCCGAACAATTGAAGCACCATCCGCGCATCCGATTGATCGAGCCGCTCGATGTCTTCGATTTTCATAACTTGGCAGCCCGGGCGACATTGATTTTGACAGATTCCGGCGGGATTCAGGAAGAAGCTCCTTCGTTAGGTGTCCCGGTTCTCGTATTACGTGAGACGACGGAACGGCCGGAAGGCGTCGAGGCCGGTACGTTGAAACTCGTCGGAACAGATCCGGAACGTATTTATACAGCCGGTCATCACTTGCTGACAGATCCGATGGCATACGACGCGATGGCGCAAGCTGCGAATCCCTACGGAGACGGGCATGCGGCCGAACGGATCGTCGATGCTATTTTAACTGAGGTACCGGTATGAGTTCACGACCACTGGAACTGGCGAGTTATCAATTTTTCCCGCAAGGCAACCGGGAAAAGATTTTACTCGAAGAAGACCGAAACGGGGTCTGGTTTGATTTTCAAGAAGCCGATCCGACCGATAAATTGTATATCCAATTGTTTGATCAAGGATTTCAGTATCCTCCGTCAAAATTATATCGGACAGATGCCTCCTTTGAACAAGCGGAGACAATCACCCTGACCTGTGAATTAGAAGCAACCGAACCATGTGATATTCAAATCTTCAAGATGCAATACGGGCAAAAAAAACGGATGCATTCAGAGACGGAATGGCTGACGGTAAACGAAAAAAAAACCTGTTCCTTACAATTGAAACGAGTCAAAGGCGCCGACTATTTTAAAATTGCATTCAAGTTTTTACTCGAAGGGGACATGCGGGTTCGGTTGACGGCGTTACACGTCAACCGGCTTGTTCCGATCAAGCAGGAGGAATCCTATCATGTTATTTAGTTCGACGATTTTTTTATTTCTGTTCTTACCGATCGTGTTGCTTGTCTACCACTTGTTGCCACGTGTGTTTCGGAACGGCTGGCTCCTTGTAGCGAGCCTTTTCTTTTATGCTTGGGGGGAACCGAAGTTCGTCATTTTGATGCTGACCAGCATTTTGATCAATTATCTGTTTGCGTTGGCTGTCCATACCTATCGGACGAGGGTTGGTGTCAAGTGGATCATGTTCAGTATGATTGTCGTCAACCTTGGATTGCTCGGCTGGTTTAAGTACAGTGGTTTTTTTGTGACGTCAATCAACGAGACGTTTCAAACGACGTTGTTTGTCCCGGAAGTCGTCTTACCGATCGGAATTTCCTTCTTTACATTCCAGGCGATGAGTTATGTCATCGATGTCTATCGTCAAGCAGGACAGGTCCAAAAAAATCCGCTTGATTTAGCTTTATACATCGCGTTATTTCCTCAGCTAATCGCCGGTCCGATTGTCCGCTATGAGACGGTCGCGGACGAAATCAATCACCGGCAGGAAACATTGCCTGAATTTGCACAAGGTGTCCGTCGCTTCATCATCGGGTTATCCAAAAAGTTGATTTTAGCGAACGGATGCGGACAAGTCGCGGATACGATCTTTAACATGAAAGATCTGTCGATGGGTCTCGCCTGGATTGGAATCATCGCCTATGCTCTGCAAATTTATTTTGATTTTTCCGGATACAGTGACATGGCGATTGGACTGGGGTTGATGTTTGGCTTTCATTTTCTTGAAAACTTTAACTATCCGTATATCTCAAAATCCGTCTCTGAATTTTGGCGCCGATGGCATATTTCATTAGGCTCTTGGTTTCGGGATTATGTTTACATTCCTCTTGGAGGAAACCGGGTGTCGCCATGGAAACAATATCGCAATCTCGGAATCGTCTGGATATTGACCGGACTTTGGCACGGCGCAAGCTGGACGTTTGTTGCTTGGGGCGTCTACTACGGAATCTGGATCATGCTCGAAAAAGCATTTCTCGGGAAATTATTGGCACGGGTTCCCGTGTTCGCAACGGTATGGACACTGGTGCTCGTTTTGGTCGGGTGGGTCTTTTTCCGGGCGGAAACGTTCCCGGAAGCGATTACGTACATTCAAGCGATGTTCGTCCCGGATGTGCTGTGGGATGACCGAGCGAGTTATCAGCTCGTCCAAAATGGTGTCATTTTAGCGCTGGCGTGTCTTGCTGCGACCCCGATTCCAAAACGGATCGGTGAACGATTTGTCGAATCATCGGGCAAAGTCGGACAGACGATGCAATATGGATACGCGATGGTCTTGTTGTTCCTCGCAACATCGGCACTCGTCGCAAGTACATTTAATCCCTTTATTTATTTCCGTTTCTAGAAAGGAGAAGACGACATGGCACAACCAATCGAACGCAAATTAAAGCCGAAAGCGGACGGTCAACCGTCCTCATCCTTTGAACGGAAGATGATGTGGCTGACGACGATCAGTTTTTTCGTCATCTTGATGGCGATTGGCGCGGGGACGATCCTTCGGGAAGACCGCGTCAGTTCCCAACTGGAAAATCGAGCCCTTGCACAGGCGGTCAAACCGACCGTCCAAGGCGTGATTTCGGGTGACGATATGGTGAAGATGGAAAGTTATTTCACTGATCAATTACTGCTTCGAGGTACGTTTGTTGAAATGCAGGCCCGATTATCAAAAAATGTCCTGCGGCAACCGTTCCGTAACGGCATTTATACGGCAGAAGACGGTTACTTGATTGAGCCGAGTCAAGCGGCGCAACCGATCGTCCCGGACGCTTTCCGACAGTTCACGCAAGAGGTCGACCGTCCGGTCTACTTTGCCCTGGCACCGTCGAAAACGGTCATTGCGGAGCGTGATGGCATCATTCCGGAGTATGTAGCTTCGAACGCACAGCAACGGTATAAAACGATGCAAACCGGTTTTACAAACGCAGGTATCACATCGATTTCGCTGGATCGTCTGCGTTTATCCGATTACTTTAAAACCGACCATCACTGGAACATAGACGGCGCCTATCAGGCATATGGTGAAATTGTCCGGGAAATCGGAAAAAAAGAGCCGACGTTAAAAAAAGTTGAAGTGACCTCCGAGTCGAAACGGGCTTCGAAGCATCCTTACTTTGGTTCACTGGCCCGTAAGACGACGCTTGCGTATGCAAGCACAGGTGACAAGATTGAGTACTATGACGGGAACCAATTTACAGGAATCGATGTCTGTTACGACAAGAAATGCGGTCAGCCGTTGATTGATGAGCAATTTATTAAGGAAGAGGGCGACTATGCCGACCGTTACGAAGTCTTTATGCGCGGTAACCACGGTATTTTATCAATGACGTCAAAAACGAACGGACCGAAGTTACTTGTCCTCAAAGACTCCTTCGCCAATCCTGTGCTCCCGTTTCTTGCCCGAAGTGCGAATCTCGAAGTCGTTGATATCCGCTATGTCCATAAAGACTTTGATGCTTCAGAATTTGCGAAGCAAAAAAATGTGGATGCTGTCGTCTTTTTACACAATTCAAATATTGCCGGACTGATGAAAACGTATCAGCAGAAACTCTAGGAGGGACAGTCGTGAGATCACGTGTAAGAAAAAAACGGCCCTCGGTCGGCTGGCGTATGATTAGTGCCTTGTTCCTGGTCGTCATCCTGATTGCGAGCGGCACGACAGGATATGCTTTTCTGCGCTTACAACAAACAGCAGATGGTTTCATTACACCGCTGAAAGGAAAAGAGAAGCTCCCGCTTGAAACGATGCGACCGGCCAATGTCTTGCTGATTGGCGTCGATGAACGGAAAAACGATCCGGGGCGGGCGGATGCGATCATGTTATTATCGTTTAACCCGAAAACAAAAAAAGCGACGTCGCTGTCCATTCCACGGGACATGCAGGTGACAATAAAAGATGGGGCAAAGACGAAAATCAATCATACCTATGCGTATGGCGGGGTGGAAGAGACGATTGAAACCGTCGAACAGACATTTGATGTCAAGATTCCGTACTATGCCAAAATCAATATGGAAGGTCTGATTGAACTTGTGGATGCCGTCGGCGGAGTCACCGTGGATAACCCGTCCGCATTTAGTTGGAACGATCGACGCTTACAAAAGGACTATGCGGAAGGAAAAATAAAACTGACCGGACTTGAAGCGAGCGGTTATGCACGTATGCGAAAACAGGATCCGCTCGGGGACATGGGACGGCAAATTCGTCAGCGGCAGGTACTTGAAGCTGTTGGCATGAAGCTCGCCGGACCGGATATCTTGACGAACTTAGAAGATGTCAGTCGGGTCTTGAAAAATAACTTTAGTACAAATGTCACGTTTTCCGAAGCAGCCCAACTCGCACAAGAAAATCAGACGGGATTCGAGCGGTTGAAGCCGCTGAAACTTGAAGGAGAAGGGTATATCGCCAGTGACGGAGTCTGGTACTTCTTTGCTTCGGATCACTCGATGCAAGCCACGAAACAAACAATCCATGAAATTACGGATCAACAAGCAAAATGAGCAGTGGGAGGGTGGCGGACATGCCATTCTCTTTTTTTATTGTTATTTGTCGCTATTGGTCCAAAAGTCTTATTTTCTTTAGTGAACTAAAATAAGCTTTGACAGATAAGTCGAACGAATGGAGAATGGAAATGAAAACGATTACATAAATCCAAGGAGGATACGGCATGAATCGATGGAAATCAGTCTGTGCAGTTGTGCTAACGTTTGCACTGATCTTTAGTTTATTCCCGGTAAACGGTTTGGCACTGGAAAAAGGGAAGTCGACACTCGTCATCATTCACTACAAGGAAGATAAAACAGCACCAAAAGATTGGAATCTCTGGTTATGGGCAAATGGACCGGATTACTTCCCGAATAAAGCACATGCCTTTAACGGACAAGATGCATACGGGAAAATTGCCGCTTACGAATTTCCGGTGGATCAGCCGGAAAAAATCGGTTTTATCGTCCGCGATGATTCCTGGAACAAAGATGCGGGGTCAGAAAACGACCGCTTCATTACAAAAGACATGATCAAAGACGGTGTGGCGGAAGTCTGGATTGAATCAGGCAGCAAAGACGTTTCACCGGTCAATCCAACAGGCGGAAGTGACGTTGAGTCCGTCAACACGAACATTCATTATTACCGCTATGACAATGACTACGACAAGTACGGGGTGTGGGCATGGCCAAATGCTCAGGACGGAAAACGATTTGAATTTGACGGACAAGATGCGTTTGGAGCTGTAGCAAACGTTACCTTGACGAATACGACGAAAGAACGTCTCGTCGGAATCATTCCTCACATCGAGGGATGGTCGGAAAAAGACGGGGCTGATCGTTTTTACTACGCGGGAGCCAAGGATATCTGGTTGATTGAAGGCGATCAAACCGTTTATTACAGCCAACCGGACATCGATCGGACACCAAAGTTTACTAGTTTCCTGGCAGACGATTTTAAGACGATGACATTAAAAACGAATTCACCGATCGCAGCAGAAGATTTAAAAACGCTGACATTCAAAGGTCTGGTCAATCCAGTTGTCACACAAGTGGACGCGAAGACGTTACACGTGACTGTCGCGTCGGATATTGATTTAGCAAATGTCGTCACGGTCTCACACCCGGTATTCGGGGAAGGGATTTTAGAAGCAGGAAAAGTATTGCGGTCTGATGCTTTTGACAAAAAATATGCGTACGACGGTAAACTCGGTACGGCATATCAAAAAGGCAAAACGACATTCCGCGTCTGGGCACCGACTGCGCAGTCCGTTGAACTGGAACTTTACAAATTGCCGAAAAAACAAGCAGCCACAACGAAGGATATCGTCCGTGAAGTGAAGATGGTCCGCGGTGACCGCGGTGTCTTCAGCATCACAGTCAAAGGTGACCTCGACGGAACAGGCTACACCTACGAAGTCAAGCACGCCAAAGAAACGACACGGGCCGTCGATCCGTACGCGACAGCTGTGGCGGTTAACGGAGATCAAGGCGTCGTCGTCGATTTGAGAGAGACGAACCCAAAACGCTGGACAAAAGCAAAAATGCCGCTGAAACAAGCGACAGACGCCATTATTTATGAAACACATGTCCGTGATCTGTCGATGTTTGACGTCACAGGAGATACGTATGATTCAGGTATTAAGCAAAAAGGCAAGTATCTTGGTGTCGTCGAGCCGGGAACACGTCTGATGAAAGACGGTAAAAAAACAAAGACGAAAACAGGACTCGATCATTTGAAAGAGCTTGGCATCACACATGTCCAGTTCATTCCGGTCTATGATTTCAATACGGCTTCTGTCGACGAGACGAATCCGTTAAAAACATACAACTGGGGATATGATCCGAAAAACTACAATGCACCGGAAGGGTCTTATTCAACGAATCCGTACGATCCGAAAGTCCGGATTAAAGAAATGAAACAAATGATTCAAGGATTACACGACAATGGACTCCGTGCCGTCATGGATGTGGTCTACAATCATATGTTTGATGCCAAAGCATCAAATCTCGATAAAATCGTACCGGGTTACTACTACCGTTATACGGAAGGCGGCGATCTCGCCAACGGTACAGGTGTCGGAAACGATACCGCTTCCGAACGGAAAATGATGCATAAACTGATTGTCGATTCTGTCGGCTACTGGGCAAAAGAATACCGTTGGGACGGATTCCGATTTGATTTAATGGGAATTCATGACGTGAAGACAATGAATGCCGTCAAAAAAACGACGACAAAAATTGATCCTTCAATCCTGGTCTTCGGAGAGGGCTGGAGTCTCGGAACACCGCTTCCGGAAGCAGATAAAGCCAATCAGACGAATGCCAAACAGATGCCGGGTATCGCTCACTTCAACGATAACTTGCGTGATGCGCTGAAAGGAAGTGTCTTTGAAGATACGGATGCCGGTTTCATCAACGGGAAAACCGGTCTTGAAACGCGAATTAAACGCGGAATCGTCGGTGAGATTGCGTACAACAAAGACATTACGGGATTCGCAGCAGAGCCGAATCAAGCCATCACGTATGTCGAAGCCCACGATAACCATACGCTGTGGGACAAGTTGAACTTAACGAATCCGAATGATACGGATGCGACGAAAACAAAAATGCACCGTTTAGCGTCAAGCATTCTCCTGACGTCACAGGGCACAACATTTATCCATGCCGGTCAAGATTTCATGCGGACAAAAGGCGGCGATCATAATTCATACAAATCACCGGATTCTGTCAACCAGCTCGACTGGAAACGCAAAATGGACCGTCAAGCCGACGTCGATTATATGAAAGGACTGATTCAAGTCCGTAAAGCAAACCCTGTTCTTCATTTAGGAACAGCAAAAGATATCCGACGTTACCTGACGTTCAAAGATGTACCGGAGCAAGTTGTGGCATATCAATTATCAGATGATGCACCCCAACAGAAAACGGATCTTTACGTCGTTCACAATGCGAAACGCCAAGCTGTCAAGATGACGTTACCGAAAGGGACGTGGAGTGTCATCGTCGACGGGAAAACCGCCGGAACGAAAACACTGAAAAAGGTTTCAGGTAGTGTGACGGTTGATCCTCTCAGCTCGTATGTCTTAAAAAAATAAGCAACATAAAAATGCGCCGCCCCCGTGAATGACTCACGGAGGCGGCGCATTTGTTAATCAAGGAAAAATTAAGCGTAACGCTCGTCTTCTTCCTCTTCTTCACGCAGGTTACCTTCTTCTGATTTTGCGACAATGACGGCGCAAGCCGCGTCACCTGTGATATTGACGGCAGTCCGCATCATATCGAGCAGACGGTCAACTCCGATGATAAGCGCAATCCCTTCAACAGGCAGATTGACGGACTGGAGAACCATCGTCAGCATGACGAGACCGACACCCGGTACGCCTGCTGTTCCGACAGACGCGAGAACAGCAGTCAAAACAACCGTTGCGAGCTGAGCAGGCGATAAATCAATCGCATACACTTGAGCGATAAAGACCGTTGCAACCCCTTGCATGATCGCTGTACCGTCCATGTTGATCGTCGCACCAAGCGGTTGGACGAAACTCGATACGGAACGCGGTACTTTCAGTTCACGTTGCGCGGTCTGCATCGCGACCGGTAGCGTTGCATTCGACGACGAAGTCGAGAAGGCGAACAGCATGACCGGTGCAAACTTTTTGAAGAAGAAAAACGGATTCATTTTTCCGAGCAGTGAGACGGTTGATCCATACGTCAATAAAGAATGGACAACCAGTGATAAGACAACGACCATCATGTAGAAGAACATGGCTTTAAGTGAATCGAACCCTTGTGCACCGACGGCGGAAGCAATCAATGCAAATGCGCCGAGCGGGGCCATTTTCATGACAAGCCCGATCAAATACGTCATCAAATCATTTCCTTGTTCGATGAACGAACGTAACGTCGATGCTTTGCTGCCGAGGAACGTAATACCGAAACCGATGAAGACACTGAAGACAATCAGTTGCAACATATTGCCTTCTGCCATCGAAGCAATCGGATTCGTCGGGAACATCCCGACGATCGTATTGATTAAACTTGTGTCCGGTAAGTTTCCTTGATCATACTTCAAGTTGTCTGTCGCAAAGTTTCCGAACGTACCCGGTTTGATCAGTAATGACAAACCAAGTGCGATGACGATGGCAACAGCCGTTGTCGTCATGAAGTAGCCGATAGCTTTTCCGCCGACACGACCCAGTTCTTTTGGATTTCCGAGTCCCATGACACCAAGGGAAATCGAGAAGAAGACAATCGGTACGACAAGCATCTTGATTAGGTTCAGGAAAATCGTTCCGATTGGTTGAAGCGCATACTTATTCAATCCTTCGTAAATAGACTTGTCTGGTAACATGGCGAGAATGATTCCGAGGATAACTCCTAAAATCAATCCCCAAATGATTCGTTTGGCTTCTTTCAAATGAAAACAACTCCTTTTTCAGATAACTGTGTCTATTTTGACACATCATTCACCATTTTGACAAAACATTTCATAAAAAAATAGAAAACGCTTACAAAACATTTCGTTTTTTTTCGTTGAATAATCATGAATTTGTTGTAAATACAGAAGCAACATGAGACTATAGAAAAGAACAAAAAGGAACATCTCAGGAATGAAGCAAAACTGGTTAATCAACTATTGACCATTTTGTATATTCCTACTATAATGTTGTATGACGTGTCTGACACGTTTCCTTTAGTCGGTAATATCGGAGGGAGGGAAAACTAGTGGAAACTCGTGTACGTAAAAATGAATCACTTGAAGACGCACTTCGTCGCTTCAAACGTGGTGTTTCAAAAGATGGTACGCTTGCTGAAGTTCGTAAACGTAAACACTACGAAAAGCCAAGTGTAAAACGTAAGCTTAAATCGGAGGCTGCGCGTAAGCGTAAGAAGTTCTAACGTAAGAGAGGGTGTATCCTCATGAGTCTTCAAGAGCGTTTGACAGTGGATATGAAGGAAGCCATGCGTTCGCGTGAGAAAGATCGTCTTACGACGATTCGGATGGTGAAGTCGTCCCTGCAAAATGAAGCGATTAAACTCGGTAAGCAAGAATTAACTGATGAGGAAGAGCTAACTATACTCTCACGTGAGATGAAACAGCGCAACGACTCCCTCCGAGAATTCGAACGCGCTGATCGTCACGACCTCGTCGAGAAGATTCAAGCAGAGATAATCGTGCTCGAAGCTTATATGCCAAAACAACTTTCGGAAGAAGAAGTTCAGGAAATCGTCAACGCAGCAATTGCGAAGACGGGTGCCTCAGCTCCTTCTGATATGGGGAAAGTAATGGGTGTCGTCATGCCTCAACTTAAGGGTAAAGCAGACGGTGCTTTAATTAATCGCCTTGTTAAACAACAACTACATTAACCCGTTTTGAAAGGTGTCCTCCGGGATGCCTTTTTTTTATGCGGTAAAATCGGAAAAATTCGAAAATTGGTAAAAGTTATGAAACCTTTTCTCAGATGAAAGCGTATATAATAAAAGTAACAATGAGCCATGTTCAGAAAGATGAAACATGTTGTCGTCTGATTCTGATGAAAAAGGGGTGAACGAAGTAATGTCTTTTAGCTTAGGGATGATTTTAGCGGTCTTCATGATCGGTGTCCTCATGTTGCTGGTCGAAATATTCGTGACAGGGTTTGGCATATTCGGTGTCCTTGGCATCGGTGCAGTCCTTGCCAGTTTGATCATGGCAGGTGCGACGGTCGGTCAAGTCGGTCTAGCAGTCGGGTTGGCAGTCTTTTTATCACTTGCTGCCGGATTTTGGGCATATCGCCGGATTAAATCAAATCAATCGTTATTATGGAGGGGTTTGATTTTGACAGATTCCACATCGTCGGAAAAAGGATATCTTTCTCATCAAGATAAAGAACAACTGCGTGGCAAGATCGGAATCAGTTTAACACAGCTTCGCCCGGCAGGAACGATTGAAATTGATGGGAATCGCGTCGATGCGGTCACGGAAGGTAATTTCATTAATTCCGGTGAACAAGTCGTCGTGCAAGACGTCACACACGGACGAGTCATCGTCCGAGTCCAAAAAACGAAGGAGGAGTCACTCACATGACACCCGAACTATTGACTGTTCTACTCATAACGGGAGGAATACTTATTTTCCTCGCTATCTTCTTTACACTTGTTCCGATCCCGCTTTGGATCAGTTCACTTGCAGCCGGAGTCCGCGTCTCCATCTTTACATTGGTCGGAATGCGGCTTCGTCGCGTAACACCTTCAAAAATTGTTAATCCGTTGATTAAAGCAGTCAAAGCCGGCATCAACCTTAATACAAATCAACTGGAAAGTCACTTTCTTGCCGGCGGTAACGTCGACCGTGTCGTCAATGCCCTAATTGCGGCGCACCGTGCCAACATCGAACTCAGTTTCGAACGTGCGGCAGCCATTGATTTAGCAGGTCGGAACGTGCTTGAAGCCGTCCAGATGTCCGTTAACCCGAAAGTCATCGAAACACCATTCATTGCCGGTGTCGCCATGAACGGGATTGAAGTGAAAGCGAAAGCACGGATTACCGTTCGTGCCAATATCGATCGTCTCGTCGGTGGTGCAGGGGAAGAAACCGTCATCGCGCGTGTCGGTGAAGGTGTCATCTCGACGATCGGTTCATGTCAAGACCAAAAAGAAGTTCTTGAAAATCCGGAAATGATTTCCCGGACGGTCCTCGCAAAAGGTCTGGATTCAGGAACAGCATTCGAAATCCTCTCAATTGATATCGCCGACGTTGATATCGGTAAAAACATTGGTGCCGTTCTTCAGACTGATCAGGCGGAAGCCGATAAAAACATCGCTCAAGCAAAAGCGGAAGAACGCCGGGCGATGGCGATTGCGAGCGAACAAGAGATGAAATCACGTGTCGAAGAAATGCGTGCGAAAGTTGTTGCGGCAGAAGCGGAAGTTCCGCTTGCGATTGCCGAAGCACTGCGTGACGGCAACTTCAGCGTAATGGATTATGCCAACTATTTAAACGTGACGGCTGATACGAAGATGCGTCAAGCCATCGGAGGTCAATCATCGCCGAACGACACACAATAAAAGGGTGATTTAGATGGGGAGCTTAATTTGGGTCGGACTGATGGTTGCCTTTGGTGTAATTTCGGTTATCTCGAAGGCGTCTGATCAGAAAAAGTCCAGCTCGACGACACGTGTCCCTTCAAAAGAATTTGGGGACTATGTCAAGAAAATGGTTGACCAAGTGGAAACACGACTTCCGGAAGATCGGGATGTGCCACCTCCGATTAAACGGAAGCAGTCAAAGCCGGAGCAACCGGTTAAGCATCAACGAACCGAATTGCAACAGCGTTTGGATGAACGGGATCGTGTGAAAGCACAAAAACAGTCTAAATCGAACATTGGTCAGATAACGGGTAGTATTGCGAACAGTGAAATCGGAAAGCGACGTAACCGGAAAAAGGGAATGCAGACGTCACAAGAAGAAATTCGCCAGGCGATGATCTGGAGTGAAGTCCTTGGTCCGCCGGTTTCAAAACGATCTTCAAAATCTCCACATCGTTAAAAAAAGGTTGGCTCTCGTGATATGAGAGCCAACCTTTTTTGATACATAGCAGGAAAAAACATGGCGCATGTTCGGTCAGGTGAAAGAAGCAGTTAAAATGAGGAAAACACGCTTAAAGGATGGGTTTTTCTTTCCATCTATTCTGCTTAAATGATAAAGTGGACTAGAACAGATTTGTAGAGATGACGTACTGTTATCCATCATTAGGAGGCCAATCATAACGTGATATTCAATGAAAGAATCCCATTCGTATTTTCGAATTCAGAACAGATTCAAGCATTCGTAGGACCGAACGATGCCGTACTAAAAACGATGGAAGCGGAACTTGAAGTCCAACTCACCCACCGTGGCGATGAATTGTTGGCGCAGGCAGAAGAAGAGCGTTCTGTTGTATTAGCAAAACAGGTTGTCGGCGTCTTAAAACAACTGGTTGATCGTGGAGCCGTCTTGACGGAACGTGACGCGACGAGCGCCATTCAATTGGCAAGACAAGACCGGGTCGATGAATTGCTCGAATTATACGATACGGTCATTCATACGAACCATAAAGGGAAACCGCTCCGGGCCAAAACACTGGGGCAAGCCCGATACGTCCGGGGAATTGAAAAGTGCGATTTGACGTTCGGAATCGGACCGGCCGGAACCGGTAAGACCTATTTGGCCGTCGTCATGGCAGCAAAGGCCTTAAAAGAAGGTTACGTCAAACGTTTGGTCTTGACACGACCTGCTGTTGAAGCAGGGGAGAATCTTGGGTTTTTGCCGGGAGACTTAAAGGAAAAAGTTGATCCATATTTACGTCCGCTCTATGATGCACTACATGACGTGCTCGGCGTGGAACACACAGCCCGTTTGTTGGAGCGGGGCGTGATTGAAATTGCGCCACTCGCTTATATGCGCGGACGGACGCTTGAACACGCGTTTGTTATTTTGGATGAAGCTCAAAATACGACAAGAGAACAAATGAAAATGTTTTTGACGCGACTCGGTTTTCACTCGAAGATGATTGTCACGGGTGATTTGACGCAAGTCGATTTACCGCGCGGAAAAGCGTCCGGTTTACAAGAAGCGCTCAATCTTCTTGGGAATGTCCGGGGAATTCATTTTGAACACTTTAGCTCGGCTGATGTCGTCCGGCATCCACTTGTTCGGAAAATCATTGATGCGTACAGTCAAGAACTCGATTAAAGCGCAACAGGTGAGTCTTGAAGTGGAAAGGAGACGAACGGATGCGCAGAGTAGGTATGTGGATCAGTCTGCTGACACTGGCATTTTACATTATCGTGTCGACGATGATGTATGTCAGCGTCCGGCCTGAGGCCTTGGCAGCAGCTCCATTTTCGATTGCAGAAGAAGATATTCGATCGCCGTTGACGATGGAGGATCGAGAAGCAACCCGGTTACTGAAGGAAAACACGGTAGCCGCGATTGACAGCCAGTATACGATTAAGCAGGAATACGCGGCACAACAAATTGATAAAGTCGAACAGCTTTTTGCAAGTCTCAAAGGAATCAAAAAAGCAGAAGACATCGGTCAGATCAAACAACGTCTTCGTGGAACAGAAGCTGCAGATTTACTGCAAGACGATGAATTACGATTGCTTGCGACATCCTCTTCGTCTGTACGAACGACGACACGCGATGTCGTAATCACAGCAATTGAGGAAGCGATGCGTCAACGGATTTCTTCCGATGGCGGTGAAGTGGCGGAAGCACGGGAAAATGCGCGGCTCGATATTGAACGGTCTGCCTTGTCGTTTTCAATGAAGGCTGTCGGAAAAACATTGACGGATCAATTAATCGTGACGAATTATGTGTACGATCCAGCGAAAACAGAACAGTTGCGGAAGCAAACGAGTGATAAGGTGGAGCCGGTCTTGATTTCCGAAGGGGAAGTCATTGTCAAACGGGGGGAAGTCATTTCCCAGGATGCCTACCGTCAATTGCAACTCGTTGGTCTGATTTCTGATCGTCAATCGCTGAAGCCTCTGTTCGGAACATTGATTGTCAGTGCGCTGATGACGTTGCTGTTGTTTGGATTCATCAGTCGCTCCAACTTGCGTTATGCAAAGATGGGTAAAGTGAAATTATTCAGTTTGGTTTATTTAGTTGTTATTTTGCAACTCGTCGTGACATACGGGATGGCCTTCTTGGCAGATGATATCAATCCGGCGCTTTATTTGCTCACGCCGACAGCATTTTCGGCATTGGTCTTGCGCAACTTGTTAAATGAGCGGATTGCGTTATCCAGTACGCTGTTCATGGCACTGGCAGGTACTTTTTTCTACAGCACGAATCAGAATTTCAGCTTTAATATTGCGATTTACTTATTGGTCGGTGGACTGGTGGCGACCTACTTCCTGCGTTCGAGCTTGTCACGTCGGCGGATTTTCGTCAGCAGCTTGACGATTGCTGCAGCAAACGTAGCGGTTTTCCTCGCTTTTGTACTCATGCGCAGTGGACAGTTGGAAGTAAAAGAGACCTCGATTTTACTGGGGTTTGCCGTTGCCAGCGGTGTTTTCAGCGCCATCTTGGCAATTGGATTATTACCGTTCCTTGAGATGACATTCGGTATTTTAGCCCCGACACGCTTGTTGGAATTATTAAATCCGACCCATCCTCTGCTGAAAAAATTATTGGTCGAGGCTCCGGGAACCTATCATCATAGCATGATGGTCGCGAATCTTGCCGAGACGGCATGTGAAGCAATCGGCGCTGACGGCTTGCTCGCACGGGTCGGTGCATATTATCATGATTTAGGAAAAACGCGGCGTCCGCTCTATTTCATTGAAAATCAGCATGGTCTCAATCCGCATGACCGTCTGACGCCGTCCGAATCCGCCCGAGTCATTCTTGCCCATACCGATGACGGCGTGGAATTGTTGGAAGAAGCAAAAATACCGAGTGTGATTGTCGATATTTGCCGGGAGCATCACGGAACGTCCTTACTCCGTTATTTTTACGTCAAGGCAACGGAACAAGGGGAAGTCAATGAAGCGGACTTCCGGTACTCAGGTCCGAAACCTCAAACACGTGAAGCAGCCGTTATCATGATTGTCGATTCCATCGAGGCGGCAGTCCGGTCCATGAAGTCTCCGACGGAAGCGGGCATTCAGGAGCTGGTCAAAAAAATCATCCGGGAAAAACTGCTCGACGATCAATTTTCGGACTGTGAAATGACGACACGTGATATTTACCGGGTCGGTGAGAGCGCCTGTCATACGTTATCCGGGTTATTCCATGAACGGATTGAATATCCTGAATTAAAGAAAGAGGAACTCAAATGAATATTTACATGACAGATGAAGGTACACTGTTGACGGAAGAACAACTGAAATTAGTGGAAGCGATTTTAGTCTATACGGCAACGGAAGAAAAGATTGAAGCAAACAGTGAATTGTCCGTCACATTCGTGACGAATGATGAAATTCAGCAGATCAACCGGGAATGGCGCGGGAAAGATCAAGCGACGGATGTCATCTCGTTTGCGATGGATGAGCTCGGAGAAGATGAGATTGATTTTGAATTGCTCGAAGATGAGCCGGTTGTTCTCGGCGATCTGATCATTTCGGTGGAACGCTGCCGTGAGCAGGCTGCGGAATACGGGAATCATTTTGAACGGGAACTTGGATTCCTTGCTGTTCACGGCTTCCTGCATCTCCTCGGCTACGACCATATCGAAAAAGCAGATGAAGACATCATGACGAAGCGTCAGGAGGAAATCCTGCATCACTTTGAACTGTACCGAGGAAAATTGTGAAGACGTGGTGGTTACCTTTCACCCATGCGATGAACGGGATTCGTCAGGCGGTGAAGGAAGAACGGCATATGAAAGTCCATTTTACGATTGGACTGATTGTCTTGGCGGTTGCCCTGTATTTACCGCTGACGTGGATGGAACGGGCGATTTTATGTTTAACGATCGGTGCGGTTCTCAGTGCGGAAATGTTCAATACCGCCTTTGAGCGGACCGTCGATCTCGTTACGGAAGAATGGCACCCGCTTGCAAAAGCGGCAAAGGATATCGCAAGCGGAGCGGTTCTTGTGTTGGCGCTTACATCGGTTGCGATTGCACTATGCATCTTCGTTCCATATTTGGTACAATAAGAATCCGGCCTTTTTTAGGCCAATACCGTTCCTAAAAGGGGAAAAATGACATGAAAACAGAACAATTACTCGAACAAGCTAAAATCGCACGCGAAAAAGCGTATGTTCCATATTCAAAGTTCCAAGTCGGAGCAGCTCTGCTCACGAAAGACGGACAGGTTTTCCATGGCTGTAATATCGAAAATGCAGCGTATGGTCTTTGCAACTGTGCTGAGCGGACGGCAATCTTCTCGGCGTGGGCACAAGATGCACGGGAGTACGCAGCGATGGCTGTTGTAGCCGATACAGAAGGACCTGTCGCACCGTGCGGCCAATGCCGTCAAGTCTTGTTTGAAATGTGTGACGCGGATATGCCGGTTTACTTGACGAACCTGACGGGTGACGTCACGGAAACGACGGTTGGTGCGCTCTTACCGGGTGCATTCACGAAGGGAGATCTTCATGTTTAAAGAAGGATTTAAATCAGGATTCGTTTCGATTATCGGTCGTCCAAACGTTGGTAAATCAACGTTCTTAAACCGAGTCATCGGACAAAAAATCGCAATCATGTCGGATAAGCCACAAACGACACGAAATAAGATTCAAGGTGTCTATACGACGGATGACGTGCAAACAATTTTCATCGATACACCGGGCATTCATAAACCGAAACATAAACTCGGAGACTTCATGATGAAAGTCGCGACAAACGCGTTACGCGAAGTCGACGCGATTCTCTTTATGATCAATGTGACGGAGCCGAAAGGAAAAGGCGACGAATTCATCATTGAGAAGTTAAAGGATTTGGATACACCGATCATTCTTGTCATGAACAAGGTCGACTTGATTCATCCGAATGATATTCCACCGATCATCGAATCGTATCAAAATGAATTGAACTTCGCAGCAGTCGTTCCGATTTCTGCTCTTCAAGGTAATAACGTCGAACCATTGTTACAAGAAATCTCGAAGATTTTACCGGAAGGTCCGATGTACTATCCGGCGGATCAGATCACCGATCACCCGGAACGTTTCATCATCTCGGAAATGATTCGGGAGAAAGTCCTGCAAAAGACGCGTGACGAAGTGCCGCACTCGATTGCTGTCGCGATTGATCAGATCAAGACACGCGAAGACGGAAATATGGTCGATATTCACGCAACGATTTTGATCGAACGAGATTCACAAAAAGGAATCATCATCGGAAAACGCGGTGCCCTGTTAAAAGAAATCGGTTCAGAAGCCCGGACGGATATCGAGATGTTACTCGGAACAAAAGTTTACTTGAACCTTTGGGTAAAAGTTCAAAAAGACTGGCGCAATAAAGCCGGTCAATTGCGTGAACTCGGATTCCGCGACGACGAGTATTAAGCGATGATTGATAAGGCGGAAGGGCTTGTCTTACGGACGGTCGTGTATGGTGAATCGAATAAAATCATTACACTGTTAACGCGTGAATATGGCAAGCTCGCCGTCATGGCCCGTGGTGCTAAAAAACCCGGCAGCCGTTTTAACGCAGCGAGCCAGCCGTTCGTCCGAGCCATTTATGTCTACCCGCGTTCGCGGGGTCTCGGTCAATTGAAATCAGCAGATGTCATCACAGGGTATTCCAAGATTCGTCAGGACGTCTTTTTGATGGCTTATGCGATGTACCTCCTTGAACTGGCGGACAAAGCACTAGATGAACGGGTGCCGCAACCGGCACTGTATGATTTGTTCGTCGATGGTCTTGAGGCGATGGATGAAGGGCTCGACCCGGATGTCGTGTCCTTTATCGTGGAACTTCGCTTACTACGTCATCTGGGAATCGCACCGCACTTAAACGGCTGTACGGTTTGCGGCAGTGTGGAAGCACCGTTCGCCTTCTCATTGAATCACGGTGGTTTGCTTTGCAGACGACACCGTCAGGAAGATGAACATGCTGTTCCTTTGACGGAATCCGTGGCCAAGATGCTGTATGTTTTTTCTGTGTATGATTTTTCCCGGATCGGGACAGTCGATGTGAAGCCGGAGACGAAACGTTTGTTGCGTCAAATCATGGATGCCTATATGGAACGGTACAGCGGACTACGCCTCCGTTCAAAACGGGTTCTCGATCAATTGCTGAATCTTGGAGACGATTGACAGATACGCCGTACGTTCGGTAGAATAAGTGCGGAAGAACTAACTAAACGAACACGATGAGAAAAAGGAGTAACACCTGATGTTCAGTCAAGCGATTTCGGGATAGTGCGAGCCGGAAATGAAGCAGGTGTGAACGGCATTTTTGAGTGTTCCTGGTCAAAGAGTGGCATGCGGAAGCATGCAAGTAGGGTGGAACCGCGGGCTCGTCTCGTCCCTATGTACAACCTTGTTGTACATAGGGACGTTTTTGCGTTCCCGCATAAATTTGGAGGTGGAAGTCTTGAAGATGACAGTACAGGAAATGATCTTAACACTGCAAAAATTTTGGGCTGAGCAAGGGTGCTTGACGATGCAGGCCTATGACGTCGAGAAAGGTGCCGGAACAATGAATCCGATGACATTTTTACGGAGTCTTGGACCAGAACCATGGAACGTCTGTTATACAGAACCATCACGCCGTCCGGCGGATGGACGTTATGGGGAAAACCCGAACCGTTTGTATCAACACCACCAGTTCCAAGTCATCATGAAGCCATCACCGGACAACATTCAGGAATTGTATTTACAAAGTCTTGAACTGCTCGGGATTAATCCGCTTGAACATGATATTCGTTTCGTTGAAGACAACTGGGAAAACCCGACGTTCGGTGCAGCCGGACTCGGATGGGAAGTCTGGTTAAACGGAATGGAAATTACACAGTTCACATACTTCCAACAAGTCGGCGGGATTGAATGTAATCCGATTGCTGTTGAAATCACATACGGAATCGAACGCCTCGCGTCGTATATCCAGGATGTCGAAAGTGTCTTTGATTTGGTTTGGACAGACGGCTTTAAATACGGCGATATTTTCTATCAACCGGAATTCGAACACTCGAAGTACACGTTTGAGACATCGGATGTCGATCTCTTGTTCACATTGTTCGATCAGTATGAAAAAGAAGCGAACCGGGCACTCGATGAGAACCTGGTTTTCCCGGCGTATGACTACATCTTAAAATGTTCGCATACGTTCAATCTGCTGGATGCCAAAGGAGCGATTTCCGTTACGGAACGGACTGGGTTCATTCACCGCGTCCGGAACATGTCGCGCCGTTGTGCGCAAAGCTTCATCGAAGAACGGGAACGTCTAGGCTTCCCATTGATTAAATCGAAAGCTGGTGAATCGCATGCATGAGTTATTACTTGAAATCGGTCTTGAAGAAATGCCGGCCCGTTTTGTCTTACAATCCGAGACACAATTAAAAGAACGTGTGACGACATTTTTAAATGAAGCACGCATTACATTCGATACGATTGAGTCGTTTTCAACTCCACGTCGTTTAGCCGTTCTCGTAACCGGAATGTCTGAACGTCAGACGGACTTGGAAGAGACGCTTAAAGGACCGGCGAAGCGGATTGCTCAGGATGAAGACGGCAACTGGACAAAAGCCGCACAAGGATTTGCGCGCGGTAAAGGTTTGACAACGGATGATCTGTTCCTTCAAGAAGAGAAGGGTGTCGAGTATATCTTCGCGATCCGCAAAGAGTCGGGACAAGAAACAGCAACACTTCTGCCGGGACTGAAACAAATCGTCGAAGCGATGTCGTTCCCGAAAAACATGCGTTGGAGCACACAATCGTTACGCTACATGCGTCCGATTCGTTGGATGATCGCCTTACTGGACGATCAAGTAATTCCGTTTGAAGTGGCAGATGTGGCAACCGGGCGGACGTCACGCGGACACCGTTTCCTCGGACAGGATATTACGATTTTACGACCGAACGCCTACGTCGAAGCGCTGGCGGGAGAACATGTCATTGCCAATTATGAACAGCGTCGTCAGCTGATTGAAGAGCAAATTCAACAGCTCAGCGAACAAGAAGGGTTCGAAGTCCCGATTGATCCGGCGTTGCTTGAAGAAGTCACGAATCTGGTCGAATATCCGACAGCATTATTCGGAGCATTTGACGAATCTTATCTCGAACTTCCGGAAGAAGTCCTCATCACGACGATGAAGGAACACCAACGTTATTTCCCGGTTAAAAAAGACGGGACGTTGCTCCATTATTTCGTTACGGTCCGTAACGGGAATGCAACACATATAGAGAACGTAGCCCGCGGAAACGAGAAAGTCATCCGGGCACGTCTTGCCGACGCCCAGTTTTTCTATGAAGAAGATAAAAAAGCTGACATCGATGCCCAAGCAGCGCGACTTGATAAAATCGTCTTCCATGAAAAACTCGGAACGACAGGTAAAAAAGTTCGTCGCGTGCGCGAGATGGCTTTACAGTTGGCGGAACGATTTAATGCCGATTCGACGAAAGTCGAGCGGGCGGGAACGATTTATAAATTTGATCTCGTCAGCCAGATGGTGTATGAATTTACAGAACTGCAAGGGATGATGGGGGAACGTTACGCCAACATGAAAGGCGAAGACGTTGAAGTCGCGGCAGCAATCCGGGAGCACTACTTACCGCGCTTTGCCGGAGATGAAAGTCCAAGCACACCAACCGGTACGGTGTTAGCCGTTCTTGACAAAATGGACAGTGTGGCCGGCTTCTTTGGTGTCGGTATGATTCCAAGCGGTTCGGCTGATCCGTATGCCTTACGACGCCAGGCGCAAGGAATCGTTCAGATTCTTTCGGACCGTCAGATTGAGATGACGTTGTCAGAGCTGATTGATTTCGTTGTGTCTGCTCAATTAAAAGCAGGTCTTTATCAAGCAGATGCAGAAACAGTTAAAGCAGCAATGGAAGATTTCTTTAATCAGCGTCTGAAGTTCCGTCTTTCGGAAAAAGGATATCGTCATGATGTCATCGAAGCGGCTCTTGATCCGAAGCTGACGGTCGAAGCCAATGAAAAACGGGCATCGATGCTTGAACAGGCCACACAACAACCAACCTTTAAGAAGACCGTGGAGCAACTCAGCCGTGTCTTAAACATCTCGAAAAAAGCCGAAACGGTTGTTGCAGTAAACCCGGCGCTCTTTGAAAATGATGCCGAACGTGACTTGCATGAACAAATCGAGCAACTGATTCCGAAAGTCGAAGCAGCTGTACAAGCTTCTGACTATGACCAGGCGATTCAAGTCCTTGAAACGAGTGTTCCGGCCATTACGGCTTATTTCGACGGAACGATGATCATGGCGGATGACGAAGCAGTTCGCACGAATCGTCTCAGCGAGATGAAACGATTTGCGACGGCGATCGAACAAGTCGCACGATTCAATGCACTCACTTTAGTGTGAATAAAGGACGGATGAGCCGATGAAGTTAAATGAACGGCAGAAAAAAATACTCCAAATCGTTAAAGAAAACGGTCCGATCACAGGAGAGCAGATTGCATCTGAACTCTCCTTGACACGGGCGACCCTGCGTCCGGACTTATCGATTTTGACGATGACTGGAATGCTGGAAGCACGTCCACGCGTCGGTTATATGTATGTCGGTAAAAAAAATACCTCCATGTTACATGAAAAATTGGATACGTTGACCGTTGGCGAATTCATGTCTTCTGCGAAAGTCATTCATGAAGGGATGACGGTTTATGATGCGATTGTCCATTTGTTCCTCGAAGACGTCGGCTCGTTGTTCGTCGTCGGAAAAGATCATGCGTTAGTCGGTGTCCTGTCACGTAAAGACTTTTTACGGGCGGCAATCGGGAATCAGGAGCTGGATTCGTTACCGGTTAACATCATCATGACACGGATGCCGAATCTGACGGTTTGTGAGAAATCAGAAACGTTGATCGGGGCAGGGATGAAACTCATCGAAAAACAGATCGATTCCATGCCGGTCGTCGAACAGGTCGACGGGATCTTAAAAGTCGTCGGACGGATGACAAAGACGAACATGACAAAAGTATTGGTCGCGTTGGCACGAGATGAAGAACTTTAAGAGGAGGTTCGCAGATGAGACAACGTATTTATGTAGTGAGTGACTCGGTCGGTGAGACGTGTGAACTGGTCGTGCGGGCAGCAGCGATCCAGTTTCCGGAGCAAGCGATTGAAACGGTCCGGATTCCATTCGTGGATGACGATCAGGTCATTTACGATTTAGTGTTACATGCAAAAGAGGAGCAGGCGACAATCGTCTACACGATCGTTCATGCCACCCATCGCCGGCTTCTTGCGGAAACGGCACAAGCGCATCAAGTTAAGGCAATCGATTTACTCGGACCGTTACTGGATACGATGGAAGGGCGTCTCGGGATGCAGCCGAAAGAAGAACCGGGACTGATTTACCGGTTGGATGAAGAGTATTTCCGGAAAATTGAAGCTGTTGAATTTGCCGTGAAATATGATGACGGTCGCGATCCGCGCGGCATCAAACGGGCGGATATCGTCCTGATTGGGGTATCACGCACCTCGAAGACCCCGCTCTCTCAGTACTTGGCGTTAAAACGTTATAAAGTGGCGAATGTACCGCTCGTTCCGGAATCGATTCCGCCGGAAGAACTCTTTGATATTCCAAAAGAAAAATGTTTTGGATTATTGATTTCTCCGGAGAAGCTGATTGATATCCGGATGGAGCGACTGCGGTCGCTTGGACTGAAACCGGAAGCGGCGTACGCACAGATGGATCGAATCAACCGTGAACTCGATTATGCGAAAAAACTGTATGACCGGATTGGCTGTCAAGTCATCGATGTGACGAACAAAGCGGTTGAGGAAACGGCGAATCTCATTTTGACAGGGATTTCCGGCAAATCACATGACTAGTAAAGTATGGTTTCACGTAGTATACTAATCTAGCTGCTTAATGAGATGATGCAAATTTTCTAATGAAACGGAACGAGTATTCGTTCCGTTTCATTGCGGGTATATGTATATAAACGTTCGAAAGGAGAGGTGACCAATTGAAACGGCTTCCTGACGAATTGGTTGACCAAGTCCGACAAGCAACGGATATCGTTGAATTGATATCAGAACGTGTAGAATTAAAAAAACAAGGGAATCGTTATTCAGGGTTATGTCCTTTTCACTCTGAAAAATCCCCTTCTTTTTCTGTTTCTCCGGATAAAGGCATGTATTATTGTTTCGGATGTGGAGCGGGTGGAAATGCGATTACTTTTGTCATGGAGACCGAAGGAATGAGTTTTCCGGAAGCGGTCGTCAAGCTGGCGGATCGAACAGACATCAAGTTACCGGAATTTGAACGGTCTGATCAAACGGAGTCGACACCCGATCAGGAAAAGAAATACCGGATGCGGGAAGCGCACCGGATTGTGGCGGATCTGTACCATGAAGTCATGTTGCAGACAGCCGCTGGTGACGCCGGAAGAGAATACCTTGAACAGCGGGGCATCCAAGAATCCGCGATGCGGGAGTTTAAACTCGGTTACGCACCGGATCAAGACCGGTTTACGGTGGATTCATTGGCACGGCGTAACTTCGACTTGGATGAGATGGTCGAAGCAGGACTGATTTCTATAGGCAGAGATGGCGATTACCGCGATCGATTCAACGGACGGGTCGTATTTCCAATTTCAGATCGTGATGGCACGATTGTTGGATTCAGTGGTCGCTCCATTGACGGAAGAGACCCGAAATATGTCAATACAGCGGAAACCCCTCTTTTTAATAAAAGCGAATTGCTGTTTGGTTTCGCACAGGCGCGTGGTGCCATGCGAAAAAATAAGCAAGTTGTGTTGGTGGAAGGGAATTTAGATGTTGTACGTGTCGCTCAAGCGGGTATACCCTATACGGTAGCTTCTCTCGGGACGGCACTGACTCCTGTACATGCTCAAAATTTAGGGAGAATCGTCGATGAAGTCATAGTTTGTTATGACGGAGACAAAGCGGGACGTGCCGCGACACTAAAAGCATTACGCTTATTAGAGGATGTTGCGGTCGATTGTTCTGTGATTCGTCTTCCGGATGGAGAAGACCCCGATTCTTTTATCGGCGCACAATCGGAAGAGACCTTTCTTCGTGTCATCGAGCAGGAACGGATTTCAAGCCTTGAATTCAAATCTTTTTATTTTCGCCAAGGAAAAAACCTTCGATTAGAAGGAGAACGGGTCCGTTATATTGAAACTATGCTTGAGGAGATTGGTCGAACGGCCAATCCATTGTTACGCGATATCTATTTAGGGAAACTGGCGGAAGAGTTTCACTTGTCGAAAGAATCCCTGTTGTCGCAAGTTAAGCCGTTGCAACTGCAACAAGCTAAACCGAAACAAGAGCGGCGGCAAGAGACGCAAGTCGTGACCTCTTCTCCTCAAGACCGGACCTTCTCGAACTGGAAACGAGCTGAACGTTTTCTGCTTGCTTATATGATTCGTTCCGAGGAAGTGGGTCTTGAGGTACGTGATCAGCTTGGTGTGGCGTTTAATGATCCGGCTCATCAGTTGATTGCAGGGAAACTATATGAATTTTACGGAACAAACACCCCAGCGGATCCCGATCGTTTCCTGACGATGCTCCACGATGCATCGCTTCAGCGGATCGTAGCGGATCTAGAGTTTATGTTAATGCCGGAATACGATCCGGATTTATTGAGTCATTATATTCGTGCCGTTCAAAATGAACGACAACGACGGACGCTGGACGAAGAAAAGTCACAGTTAAGTCAACAAACAGATATCCGTGCTCAAGCGGAGCTAATGCAGGCGATCATCGAACGGAAACGGCGTTTGAAAGATCGATGACCTGTTGCATGATGTGGAAGGAGTGTATGGTTCGATGGCAGAAAAAGCAAGATCAGAAGCAGAAATACTCCGTCTCGCGAAGGATGAACTAATCGCGCTCGGACACAAGAATGGTGAACTATCGCATCAAAAAATCGAGGATAAACTCAGTTCGTTTGAATCGATGGATGCACAACAATTCGAAGAATTCCTTCAACTGCTCGAAACTGAAGGCATCAAGGTCAACAATGACGGAACGGGTGATGACAAGGAAGAAGCGGATTTAAACGATCTTTCGGTCCCACCGGGCGTCAAAATTAATGATCCGGTCCGGATGTACCTGAAAGAAATCGGCCGCGTCGATCTGTTGAATGCAGAAGATGAAGTCGAACTCGCAAAACGAATCGAACAGAATGATGAAGAAGCCAAGAAGCGTTTGGCGGAAGCGAACTTACGCCTTGTCGTTTCGATTGCAAAGCGTTATGTCGGTCGCGGCATGTTGTTCCTTGATTTGATTCAAGAAGGAAACATGGGACTGATTAAAGCAGTTGAAAAGTTTGACTATACAAAAGGATATAAATTCTCGACGTATGCGACCTGGTGGATTCGTCAGGCAATCACACGTGCGATTGCCGACCAAGCACGGACGATCCGGATTCCGGTTCATATGGTTGAAACGATCAACAAACTGATCCGTGTCCAACGTCAGTTACTTCAGGATTTAGGACGTGAACCGACTCCGGAAGAGATTTCGAAAGAAATGGAAATCACACCGGAAAAAGTACGCGAGATTTTGAAGATTGCACAAGAACCGGTATCGCTCGAGACACCAATCGGGGAAGAGGACGATTCACACCTCGGAGACTTCATCGAAGACCAAGATGCGACAGCTCCTCAAGATGCGGCTGCGTATGAGTTGTTAAAAGAACAGCTTGAAGATGTCCTCGATACGTTGACGGATCGTGAAGAAAATGTCTTGCGCCTTCGTTTTGGTTTAGACGATGGCCGGACGCGGACACTTGAAGAAGTCGGGAAAGTATTTGGCGTTACACGTGAACGGATTCGTCAGATTGAGGCGAAAGCTTTACGGAAATTACGTCATCCAAGTCGTTCAAAACGTCTAAAAGATTTCCTCGATTAATTCAAAGTGTGAAGAAAATATGAAATTTTAGTGAGAAGGGAGAAAAAGTTTTGTTTTTTTCTTCCTTCTCTGTTTTTTTTACAGTAGAATAGTAACGGGGAATACCATTCAGTCACCAACTTGGTTGGGTAGAGAATATGGGGGGGAATCCAAATGCGTAATCCGTTAGTACCGTTCGCATCGATTGCGATCATCGCCATCATCGCCATGATTTCATTGTCATACTTTGGGGTCGATCAGGTAAAACAAGCTGAAAAAGGTCCATCAACAGCTGAAATGAAGCCGGAAGATCTGTTTGCATCTAAAGGATGTACCGGATGCCACGGTGGAAATCTTGAAGGTGGAGTCGGTCCGAACTTAACAAAGATCGGTTCGAAGCTGAAAGAAGAAGAAATTAAAGAAATCGCTATGAACGGTAAAGGGCAAATGCCTGGCGGTCTTGCGAACGACGAAGAAGCCGCTGCTTTAGCAAAATGGCTTGCTGCAAAGAAATAAGCGAATCAACATCCGTCTCTTCTCCGAGATGGATGTTTTTTTTGTGGTGATTTTAATCAAGTCGACGGTTTCTTTTTTTCGCCAAGTCCGCTATTTTTAAATGAGAACATGAATCAGGAAGGATGAAAGACATGCAAACGAACGTCATACTCGATCAACGTTTACAAAAGGTTGTATCTTATATTCCACAAGGGGCGGTACTCGCGGACATCGGATCCGATCATGCTTTTGTGCCTTGTTACTGTCTTCAACAAAACTTGATTGAACGCGCGATTGCCGGTGAAGTCAACATCGGACCGATGGAAGCAGCGCAAGGGCAGGTTGCGCTTGTTCAATTGGAAGATAAAATCGATGTCCGCCTTGGGAGTGGTCTGACGGTCTTGGTACCGGGAGAAGTGACGGCGGTAACGATTGCCGGAATGGGCGGAACGTTGATTGCTTCGATTTTGGAAGAAGGTAAAAATCACTTATCCGGAGAAGAACGGTTGATTCTCCAACCGAATGTCGATGCGGTCGATGTACGGAAATGGTTGCTCGCGAACGGCTATGCGCTGCTTTCGGAAGCGATTGTTAAAGAAAACGAGAAAATTTATGAAATTCTTGTCGCAGAAAAAGGAGAAGAATCCCTATATTCGGACGATAGCGAACAGCGGGACTGGGAATTGTATTTTGGTCCGCAATTGACACGGGAAAAAGCACCGGCATTTATTGAAAAGTGGCAGACGGAACAGCAAAAGCGGCAATATATCCTGGAACAGATGCAACGCGGAAATGACTCGGATGTCTTACAGGAGAAAATAGCAAACATCGAACGGCTGATTGAAAAAATGAAAGAGGTGACGAACTGATGGCAAACGGTCAACAAGTCATCGAACAATTTGAGACATTTGCACCGAAAAAATTTGCCTTTGAAGGAGATCCGATCGGCTTACAAATCGGAACACTCAACAAAGAGGTCAAGCGGGTCCTTGTTACGTTAGATGTGCTGGAATCTGTCGTGGATGAAGCAATTGAAAAACAAATCGATTTGATCATTGCCCATCATCCACCGATTTTTAGCAAATTACCGAAAGTGACAGATCAATCAGCAGCGGGACGGATTGTCATGAAATGTATCAAACATGACATCGCTGTCTACGCCGCCCATACAAACCTGGATGTCGCACAAGGCGGCGTGAATGATCTGATGGCAACGGCATTAGGACTCACGGATACAACGGTTCTCGTTCCATCATTCGAAAACACCCTCTATAAACTCGTTGTCTTCGTTCCTGAATCTGCCGTGCAAGAGGTCTCGGAAGCGTTAGGGCGAGCAGGAGCGGGGCATATCGGAGCATACAGCGATTGTCAGTTCCATACGACGGGAACCGGACAATTTAAAGCAACGTCGGAAGCGAATCCGTATGTAGGACAACCGGGCCGACTGGAACATGTCAAGGAAGTGCGGATTGAAACGATTGTCACGGAATTAAACCAAAAGCAGGTCATTCGGGCAATGAAAAAAGCGCATCCCTATGAGGAAGTTGCGTATGACATGATGCGTCAAGAGCTTTCAGCCCCGTCACTCGGACTCGGACGGATTGGTCGATTAGAAGAAGCTGTTCCTTTAAAGACGTTTGCCGAGCAGGTACGATCAGCTTTTGGCGTCGAGAACTTACGGTTTGTCGGTGACGAGAACCGATTGATTCAAAAAGTAGCGGTATTAGGCGGAGACGGCAATAAGTATGTTTCGACAGCAGCCTTTGCCGGAGCAGATGTATTAGTGACGGGTGATTTATATTTCCATGTCGCACACGACGCCATGGCACTCGGGCTTGCCGTAGTCGATCCCGGCCACCATGTCGAGTCGATCATGAAACAGGGAGTCGTTGACCTGCTGACAGAGCGGTTCGAAAAACAGAACATCAGAGGTGTTGAATTGTTTGTGTCAGAGACGAATACAAACCCGTTTCAATTCCTATAAAAATAATTCCCGACCGTTTATATACGGCCGGGAATTATTTTTTAAAGAATTTTAACTTTTGGTAAAATACGGCGCAGTTCAAGGAACGGCGTCTTATCGTGCGTGCTGATATCGGCAGGATCATACTGTTGCAAGAAGTCGATGACTTTTTTAGTGATTGGTGTCGGCGTTGAAGCACCAGACGTTACACCTACCTGGTTGACTCCGTCGAGCCAGGACAGATCAAGTTCCGTTAAATCACCGATCCGGTGAGCCGGCGTTGCAGCAATATCGAATGAAACTTGTGCCAAACGATTCGAGTTGTTGGAACGCGGATCGCCGACCACGATGACAAGGTCGCAATCTCCGGCTTGTTCGGCAACAGCTTCCTGGCGGACTTGCGTCGCATTACAAATTTCGTTGTGCACTTCGACATGCGGATATTTTTCACGAACATGTCCCATTAATGCCTGAACGTCCCATTGGCTCATCGTCGTTTGGTTCGTCACGATGATTTTTTTGTCAGCGAGATGAGCGGGTAATGCTTCGATGTCTTCGACTTTTTCGATCAAATGGACGTGTTCCGGTGCGACACCAACGGCGCCTTCTGGTTCCGGATGACCGTGTTTACCGACATAGATGACTTCATAATCATCCGCGACGACACTGCGGATCAAATCGTGTGTCCGGGTGACATCCGGGCACGTCGCGTCAACGACAGTCAGTTTTTTCTCAGCAGCGCGGGCATAGACAGCCGGTGAAATTCCGTGTGCTGTAAAGATGACGGTTCCTTCTTTGATTGTTTCGAGTGCTTCCAAACGATCGGGACCATCTACGGTTAAGACACCCATCCGTTCGAATTCACGTGTGACATGTGCATTATGGACAATCATGCCTAAGATATGGATAGGTCGTGGTAAGTTATCGTTTAGTGCAGCTTGTTGAGCAAGCTTCATTGCATCAACAACACCGTAACAATAACCACGGGGACTGATTTTTTTAACAAGCATAGTCTAAATTCTCCTTTTGTATGGAAAGAATGATTATTTAGAGTGTACCATTGATTCAAGTTGAATGAAAATAGAGGATTCTGCCGAAAGAGAATATCATGATATACTAATTGAGTTGTCTAGAAATGAGGGAGGGGTGAAAAGATGGAGACGAAAAAGATGATGCGGTCCTATTTTTTCCAAATCACGGCTGTTTTATTTATTCTTATTTGTCTTGTCATCTCGGCACTTGCCTTTACCGCAGACCGTGTCACGATTTCGCGAGTCGAACAGCAGACGGAGAAACAGAGTGAAAAAAGTGTCGAAGTCTCGAGTAATGCGTTACGCGACAGCGTCGGGAACTTACACGAAAAAATCATGAGTCTTCAATTGAATGTCACAAATATGAACAATCTTGATCGAGCGATCAGGGATTCGAATTTGCTGGATATCGATACCGGATTCAAGAGTTTCTTTTATTATGACCGTAAAACGGATAAAATCACCTGGTTTTCAAGCGAAGACCGGCGTATCCCGGATGCGGACATTCGCCGGGATGATTCTTTTTTACAAGCTTTGACGAGCACGGATTTTCATATGAGTCCGCGGTATGACATAGCAAACGACTCTCTGACATATATGTATGTCTCTGTTCGAAACGGCAATGAGCGGGTCGGCGTATTCGGTGGCGGACTCAGTCTCATGAATTCCGTCGTGTTCCGAAACTCCCTGGAGTCGTTTGATGATGATACGATGGCCTACTTATTCAACAGTCAGGGAGAGCCGCTCGCAACCTCCAAGAATCTTGTGACCGATCAAGAACGTCTGTTGAGTCAAAGTGTGGTCGACCGGGCCTTTAAAAGCACTAAGCCATACGAAATCTTTAGTACGAATAAAGATATGTACTATTTCGCACGTGATTTGAAAGTAACAGACTGGAAGATATTAGTGCGGACGCCGCGGAATGTATTTTATGAACCGGTGTATACGACCCGGCAACAATATTTGGTCATTGCGGCACTCACCCTGGTCCTTAGTCTGATTGTCGGTTATTTGATGTCCCGTCAACTGACCGCACCTCTATTGGAACTTGTTCAAAAAATCGAAAAAAGTACGACGCCTCAACCGATCACTTTGGAGCGATCCGGTTCCAATGAAATCAAGACGCTGGTTTCCGCCTACAACGAGTATGCGCAACGGATGGAACATGCGCGGGTTGAACAGTTGAGTCAGCAACAGGTTATTTTACATCAGGAAAAACTGGCTTCACTCGGACAACTGGCCGCGGGAATTGCGCATGAAATCCGCAACCCGTTGACACCGGTCAAGATGGCGTTGCAATTGCTGTCGGAAGAAAAACAAAATAATCCGGATATGATGGATATCGCCTTGTCCGAACTGGACCGGGCCAATCAGTTGATCCAGACGATGCTCGATTTATCCAAAAATGATAAAACGACGCTGGCGATGGCACAGATTGATATGAAAAAAATGATGGAAAAGTTAACGTTTATCCTCGAATCGAAATCGCATCCTTACGAAGCGGACTGTAAGATTTATACACCGGCACATATGCCGCCGTTGTATGCTTCGGAAAACGGATTGTTGCAAGTGTTATCGAATTGTATCGGAAACGCACTGGATGCCGTCGAATCAAAAGGAACGGACGGAATTTGTCACGTTCACCTTCATGTCTATCCGGATCAGTTTGTGTTTATCGTCCAGGATAATGGTGTCGGAATGGACGAATATCAGATTCAGATGCTCGGTCAGGCGTTCAATACGTCGAAGATTAATGGCAACGGGTTAGGGTTGTTCATGTCCAATCAAATCGTCCGTCAGCATAACGGGCGAATCGAAGTCGACAGCAAGATAGGCGTCGGTACGACCGTACAACTCTTTTTCCCGAGACGGGAGGAGCAGGCATGAGGTTCAATAAGTCCTGGTTGTTGGTCTTAATCATTTGGATTGCATCCGTCCTCGTCATTTCCAATCTATTTGTCCAAAAGGAAACCAGTCCTAAACGGAATATCGTCGGATTTACGATTGTTAACGACAAACATGAATTTGCACAGCGGTTGATCAATGCCTTTAAAGCGGAAGCGAAAGCAAATAAATATGAAGCACTAGTAGCGACGTCACAAAATTCCCGAATCAGTGAACGGGAACAGATTTTAGAGTTCGTTCATTTGAAGGTCGATGCCATCTTCATCACGACACTCGATGATGTTTATATCGGAAGTGCGATTGAAGAAGCCAAGAAAGCAGGGATTCCTGTATTTGCGATCGATCGCATGATTCGCTCGGATGCGGTCGTCAGTTCGATTACCTCCAATAATCAAATGATCGGAGAACAACTGGCTTCCTATATTAAGAATGAGTTGATTAAGCAGACCGGTCGATCAACGGGGCGTATCGTTGAAATTACAGGTACGGCAAATGTCTATACGACAAACGAACGACACCGGGGATTCTTGAAAGGAATCGAAAATGAGCCGACACTTTCCATCGTCGATTCGGTCAGCGGAAACTACGATCCGGTCACATCCGAACGTGTCATGCGGCAAGTAATTGACTCCGGAATTCCGTTTGATGCAGTCTACTGTCACAATGACGATATTGCGATGGGTGTCCTCGAAGCATTGAAAAAAGCAAAGATTTCCGGAAAAATAGTTGTCGGAATCGATGGGAATCGTGCTATATTAGAAGCTGTTGACATGAAATCGATGGACGCAACAGTCGTCCAGTCCGCTGAAGAGATGATGAAAGTCGCCTTCAGCGCGTTGAAGCTTCATACGAAAAACAAAAAAATTCCCGATCGTTTCTATACGTATTCATATTTGTATGACGGTAGTAGACCAATACCCATGTTGAACTAAAGAAATAGATGGTGAAGGCGGACGATTCGCCTTTAATTGTTAAAGAGTAGAGAAAGGATGGTGACAAATATGAATGGATTCAGCCATTTCGATTTGCACCCGTTCGTCGTCGAAGCACTCGAAGACGCACGTATTAAAAAACCAACCGATATTCAATCCCGGATCATTCCGGCAGCGCTCAAAGGGCGGGATATCATTGGACAATCACAGACAGGGACAGGGAAAACATTATCGTTCCTCTTGCCGATCGTCCAAAATGTCAATCCGGAGCTTCAGGAAATGCAAGCCATCATCGTTGCGCCAACGCGCGAACTGGCTTGGCAAATTCACGAGGAATTGAAATCGATCCTCGTCAAACAACCGGATTACATCAAGACAAGCCTGATCACAGGCGGCATGGACCGTGAACGTCAAATCGGTCGTGTCAAAGTCTCACCGCAAATCGTCATCGGAACACCGGGACGAATTTTGGATCTCTTTAAAGAGCAAGCTTTGAAACCACACTTCGTCAAACACTACATCATCGATGAAGCGGATCAGATGCTTGATATGGGATTCTTGCCGGAAGTCGACCGGATTGCTCAAGCACTTCCTGAGAAGTTACAGATGATGGTCTTCTCTGCGACGATTCCGGAAAAACTGCAACCCTTCTTGAAAAAGTACATGAACAATCCGCGTTATGCACACGTCGATCCAAAACAACAGACGGCGAAAAAAATCGTTCATCATACGGTTCCGGTCAAACACCGCGATCGTTCTGATTTGACGTTGAAACTGGCGAAAGCTCTTAATCCGTATATCTGTCTCGTCTTTACGAACACAAAAACGGAAGCAATCGAACTCGAAGCTCTCTTCCTTGAAGCGGGACTCAACGTCGGTTCGCTTCATGGTGACTTACCGGCCCGCCGTCGGAAACAAGCCATCAAAGAAATCAACGAAGCGAAATATCAGTACGTCATCGTAACGGATCTCGCTGCTCGTGGTATCGATATCTCAGGCGTTTCCCACGTCATCAACCACGGGATTCCGAAAGATCTCGACTTCTACGTTCACCGTGTCGGTCGGACGGGTCGTGTCGATCAGGACGGGTTGGCTTACACTTTATTTGAAGATCACGAAAATGGTTCGATCAACCGTCTCGAAGACCGCGGCATCGAGTTCATCAACGTTGATGTCAAGAGTGGTCAAGTCAGCGAAGTGAAAGAACGCCGTCGTGCTAAACCACACATGAAGACAGCCGTTTCGAAAACAGCCCACAGCCGCTTATCCGGTGAAGCGGCAAAAGCGAAAAAACGTGTCAAACCAGGCTACAAAAAGAAACACCAATATAAATTGAAAGAAACAGCAAAACGCGAACGGATCAAGGAACAACGTGGAATCGGACGCGCTGAACGTAAAGCAAACGCAAGTAAAAACAAATAATCCGTTTTCGGCGTTCAAGTTGAAGCTGAACGGTTTGAACAAAGTCTGCGATGTCATTCGTGGACTTTGTTTTTTAGTATCGCTAAAGGTTCTTGTTTTTTTCGACATTTGGTACACTAGAAGCAGAAGAAGGGTGGAATTTTTAATGAAAATCGGTTCACATGTATCGCTTTCAGGCAAAAAAATGTTACTCGGTGCGAGTGAAGAAGCAGCCTCTTACGGCGCAACGACTATGATGGTCTATACAGGAGCACCTCAAAATACACGACGGAAACCCATCTCGGATTTGCGGATTCCGGAAGCCTTACTGCACATGGAAGAAAACGGGATTGAAGAAATCGTCGTCCATGCACCATATATCATCAATTTAGGTAATACGACGAAGCCGGAAACGTTTGAATTGGCCGTTTCGTTTTTAGGAGAAGAAATCCGACGGGCGGAAGCACTCGAAAAAGCAAAACATATCGTGTTGCACCCCGGCGCACACGTAGGTGCCGGAGAAGAAGTCGGAATCAAACGAATCATTGAAGGCCTCAATGAAGTATTAACGGGAGACGAAAAAGTCAAAATCGCTCTTGAGACGATGGCCGGAAAAGGTTCAGAAATCGGGAAGACGTTCGAAGAAATTGCAGCAATCATTGCGGGTGTCACGCACAACGACCGTCTGTCCGTCTGTCTCGATACGTGTCACGTCCATGATGCCGGTTATGACCTGATCCATGACCTCGACGGAGTCTTGGAATCATTTGACCGGATTGTTGGCATCAATCGTCTCGGTGTGATTCATGTCAACGACTCGAAAAATATCCGCGGCGCTAAAAAAGACCGCCACGAAAATATCGGGTTTGGTGAAATCGGTTTTGATCCGTTGCATCGGATTGTCCATCACCGAGATTTAGCACACTTACCAAAAATTCTCGAAACACCTTATATCGGACTGGATCCGAAAAAGAAAGTCGCACCGTATCGTGAAGAGATTGCCATGTTACGTTCCGGAAACTTTGATGCCGAGTGGCGTTTGCCGCTGATCGGTACATCCATTTAAACGAGAGAGGTGTCTGCCGCGTGTGCCATCTATTAGTCATTGAAGAATCTGAATTTGCCTTACGTCAAGCGGTCGTCTTATATTACGAAACGAAAGAACCGTTTTATTTACCGGCGGAGCTAGCAGAAGGGGAAGAAGTCTTTTTGGCGACGAAAAATGGAATCGTTGCGTATGCCGAAGTTTTGTTCAGTGAATACACAACACGACCGGCAGATCCTCATTGGTTAACAGAAGCGGATGAACAAGAACGCACGTATGCCTGCCTGGATTTAATCAGCGTGGATTTACGACATCCACTGTTAGGATCGCCTTTAGCGGGATTACAGGTAAATCCCGGACAAACGGACCTTAAAGTCAGACAACGGTTGGTGGAAGCCTGGCAAGCCGGTCATTTTGAATCAGATGTGACAACGATTGATCAAGCAAAAAATCGCCGGATGGAACGTTTTCGCGAGCGAAATCATCTTGAGCCGCTAAAGGCGTGTTGTGAGATGTGTGGAAACACACAACGATCGATTCTCGAATGGCATGAGTATCACGGACACTTCAAGACACTTTGCCCGACGTGTCATCGGCTCGCGCATCAAGGAATTGAAAAAAGGGAAGACGTTGCCGCAACGTCAGATCATGCCTTACCTGAACAGTAAGTGCCTCAGTGGGTTTTCCTGAGGTGCTTACTGTTTTTTAGAGAGCGTCTCCATGATATAATCAAGACTGATAATTATTATCAGTGAAAATGGAGTAACTGGGGGAAAAGGCATGACTGATTTAGCAATGATTCCGATTGGTAAACCTGTAGTGATGACAGATTTAAATAAAATAGAAGACCGACTCCGGAGACGACTGCTTGCTCTCGGATTTTATGAAGGATGTCCCGTCGTCGTCAGAAGACGAGCCAGCTTTCAGGGTCCTTTGACAATAGAACAACGGGACCATCACCAAATGATTGCGATTCGCAAAAGTGATGCGAAAAACATCGGGGTGTTCTTACCATGACACAAAAAATCGCATTACTCGGAAATCCGAATACCGGTAAAACCTCCTTGTTTAACCGTTTGACCGGGTCATATGCCCATGTCGGAAACTGGTCCGGTGTGACGGTCGATAAAAAAGTCGGGAAATTACATGGAAACCGTGGACAATTGATTGATTTGCCCGGTGTCTATGACTTAGATCCGTTATCTGCAGATGAAGCCGTCGTGGCACGTTTCTTGATGGAAGAGTCGTTTGACGGCATGATCAACATCATTGATGCGTCACAGTTGGAACGGAATTTGCAATTGACGGCTCAACTTTTGGAAATTGGAAAGCCGATTCAAATCGGGCTGAATATGATGGATGTCGCCCGTACTCGCGGTACGACGATTGATGCTGAAGCACTAGCGAAGGAACTCGGTGTCGATGTGTTTCCGATTGTCGCGCGGACGGGAGACGGCTGTGAAGTTTTGCTGTCATCGATTCCTGAAGCGGCAAAAAAATATACGCCGTTACGAATTGATTACGGACAGAAAACGGAACAGGCGATTACGGCGATCATCGAAATCGCCGATTTACAAGAACAGGAACGCTGGATGGCTGTTCAGTATTTAGCGGGAAATCGTGTCTTCGTAGAATATTTGGAGAAGAAATCCCCTCGAATCATCGAAGTGCGAAAAGAACTGGAACGTCAGCTTGGGCGATTCATCCATGCTCATATTACAGAGTGTCGGCGAAACTGGGCCGTTGCAATTCGTGCCGGTTCGGTCGTCGAAGAGAAATCAGACCGTAAGACATGGACGGACCGGATTGACGCTGTCGTCACCCATCCGATTCTCGGATTGCCGATTTTCTTTGCTGTCCTATACGTGCTGTTTCATGTGACATTTAACTGGATCGGGGCCCCGCTCTCTGATTTATTGGGAGCGTTTATCGAAGGACCGATTTCGACGGGAGTCGTCTTTGTTCTGACACAACTTGGTGCATCCGGATTCATTCAGGACTTGTTGATTGATGGTGTCATCGCAGGTGTCGGGGGTGTCCTGGTCTTCGTTCCGCAAATCTTTGTTCTGTTTTTCTTTATCTCGTTTTTGGAAGACTCGGGCTACATGGCGCGTGTCGCCATCGTCATGGACCGTTTCATGCAGATGGTCGGATTGAACGGGAAAAGTTTTATCCCGATGATCATTGGATTCGGGTGTAATGTTCCCGGTATCATGGCAGCACGGTCTGTAGAAGAAGAACGTGAACGACTCGTGACGATATTCATTTCACCGTTCATGTCATGTTCGGCTCGTTTGCCGATTTATGCCGTGTTCGCCGGAAGTTTTTTTGCAAGTAATCAAGCGATGATTGTTTTGTCACTTTATATTCTGGGAATCGTTTTAGCCTTGCTTGCAGCAAAAGTATTTTCGAAGGTTCTGGCAGCTGAAGAAGCGACCAGCTTGTTTTTAGTGGAACAACCGCCGTACCGTGTGCCGCAAGGATTGACACTATGGCGCAGCACGTGGCAAAAAGGAAAAGGTTTTGTCCGTAAAGCAGGAACGTTCATTTTTGGAGGATCAGTCGTCATCTGGTTGCTCGCTTATACCGGTCCGGGTGGTTTTAACGTTAATATGAATGACAGCTTTCTTGCGATGATCGGTGGTCTGATTGCTATGTTACTGATTCCGCTTGGATTCGGAACATGGCAGGCGGGAGCTGCTTTGATTACAGGGTTCTTGGCAAAAGAAGTAGTGGTTTCGACGATGGCGATTATTTATGCCGTCAACGAATCGGAACTCGGACGGCAGTTGGCCGGTCAGTTCACACCGCTCAGTGCCTATAGTTTTATGGCATTCGTTTTGCTTTATGTACCGTGTCTTGCGACGGTAGCCGTCATCCGTCGGGAAGTCGGCAGCGCAAAATGGACGTGGATTGCCAGTCTGTATGGCTTATTTGTTGCTTACGGTATTTCATTTTTGATTTATCAAACGGGGCACGCACTCGGGTTTTCATAAAGGGAGGAAAGCAGGATGCATGGAATTGATATTTTAATTGGTCTGCTTGTCTTTGGATATGCCGGTTTCTCATTAATCCGTTTCACGAAAAAAGCGAAAAAAGGCAAATGTGCGACGTGTGAAGTGGAATCGACGTGTCAAACCGCATGCGATGACGTCAATTGGGACAAAGTCATTGCCGAAGCATTAAAGAAATAAAAAAAGCGTTTTTCTTCTCTTGCCGAGAAGGAAAACGCTCTTTTTATAGATATCAGATAAATCCATTCATTAAAACGGCCAACGATCCGCAAGGAATAAAAATACCTTCATTCCGAGAAAGACACCAAAAATCCCGACGATCGCCGGAAAAACAGGCGGAGCGGGGATTGGTAATTTAAGAGCGGTAAAGACAACACCACAGATGATACCAGCTAGCAAGGATAATAAAATTTGTTGAAGCATGAGGTCCAGTCCTTTCTTCATATGAAAAAACGCTTACAAGATTATTATATGAAGATGTCTGACGTTAAACAACGATTATTTTTTACTGGTAGTCGGGTCAAAGGTGATCTTTTCTTCCACACGTTCGACCGGTGTCCATTTTTGCTCAAGCGGATGTTCAAAGGACGGTTTTGCTTTTAGCTTCCCATTCGTATAAAGCTGAATAAGAATTTGTGATTCACATTCCTGTTTACCTTTTGTTACGTAATGATAGTTACCGGAGTCGTCTTGTTCCCGTGCTTTGACGTTGTCCGCCATCGTTAATGCCAAACAATCCTTGATATAGTTTTTCTGTTCTTCATCCGCGATTGGGAAAAGGATTTCAATCCGTTTCCGCATATTGCGTGTCATCCAGTCGGCACTGGAACAATAAATCAAATCATCGCCGTTATGATGGAAGTAAAAGATACGGGAATGTTCCAAATAACGATCGACAACGGACGTGACCCGGATATTTTCCGAGACGCCTTTGATTTGAGGACGAAGGCAGCAGACGCCACGTACAATCAATTCAATTCTGACCCCGGCCCGAGATGCTTGATACAGTTTCACGATAATGTCTTTTTCCGTCAAACTGTTCATTTTAGCAACGATTCGACCGTTACCGTGTTTTTTATGATATTTGATTTCTTCATCAATCAAGGATAAAAATTTCTCGAGCATCGAGTTCGGTGACGTATGAAGGGCATTCCATTCAGGTTGCTCCCCATAACCGGATAACCAGTTAAAGAAATTTGTCGCATCTTCTGCAATTTGTTCCTTTGCCGTCAAAAGACCGATATCAGTGTACAGTTTAGCCGTAGAGTCATTGTAATTACCTGTTCCGAGATGGACGAACCGCTGAATCCGGCCTTCCTGTAATCGGACGATTAATGTGATTTTGGAATGGGTCTTTAAATCGCTGTAACCGTAAATGACGTGAGCACCTGCTTTTTCCAACTGTTTCGCCCACTCGATATTTTTGGCTTCGTCAAACCGTGCTTTCAATTCGACGAGGACCGTGACCTGTTTCCCGTTTTCTGCAGCAGTCTTCAATGCTTTAATAATCGGAGAATCTCCTGATACGCGGTACAGCGTTTGTTTGATTGCCAAGACATTGGGATCATTGGCGGCTTGAACAATCAGGCGAACGATTGGATCAAACGTATGGTAAGGGTGGTGCAACAAATAATCCTGTTGCAGAATTTGATCAAATAGGTTTTTGGACTTCTCCAGTGCCGGCGGTTCGACAGGCATGATTGTCTGATAAATCAAATGGTCATACTCGACACCGATCTGGCTGTAAAAAGCGAAAGCGAATGTCAAATCGATCGGACCATCGACAGCATAAATGTCCCGGTCCTGTAGGTCGAGGACATCACGTAACATATTGAGCAAGTTCGTATTGATGGCATTCTTCTGGATCTCAAGCCGGATTCCGACTCCCCAGCGGCGTTTCTTCAATTCTTTTTCAATCAACTTCAATAAATCATGCGTTCCTTCTTCATGGAATGGTAAATCCGCGTTCCGTGTAATTCGAAACGGCATCGCAGACAGGACGTGATATCCTTTGAACAAAGAATCGATAAAGGAAATGATGACATCTTCGAGTAAGATCACAGCGGTTGTTTCTTCATCATCGACGGGTAAATCGACGAAACGCGGGAGGACGGCCGGAACCTGAACAAGCGCCAGATTCCGTTTGGAACCGTCTTCCGCTTCGAGAGCCGTTGCAATGTTCAATGATTTGGACGACAGCATCGGGAATGGTCGATACGCATCGACGGCGACCGGCGTCAGAACCGGAAAAACCTGTTCTCTGAAAAAGGCTTTGACATATTCTGACTGCATTTCATTTAACTCGTCATGCTTCAGAAAAGAGATACCTTCGGCCTTTAATGCTTGAGTGACATCTTTAAAGGCTTCGTATTGTTGATCGACAAGCTCTTTTGTTTTCGTCGCGATGGCACGTAACTGTTGTTTCGGTGTCAGCTGTTGTTTATTTTCCGGTTTATTGAATCCTGCCAGTACCTCATCCTTTAATCCACCGACACGAACCATATAAAATTCATCCAAATTGGAACTGAAGATACCTAAAAACTTAAATCGTTCCATCAAGGGATTTCGTGTATCGGTCACTTCGCCTAAGACACGTTCATTAAATTGTAACCAGCTGATTTCCCGGTTGTTAAAAAACTCAGGGGAGTCTATCTTCACGTAAGGCCGCCTCCTTTATTGTCAAACTGAATGGACCGGTCAATGATACGCTCCAGATGTTTTTTTTGTTTTTCTGCTTTTTCGACTTCGAAACCATAATCATGATCACCGGTATCGAGAATGATCCGAAGATCTTTTTTGTCTTTTTCAAGTGCGATTTCAAGACTGTCGACGGCGCGGCGTTCTGTCACATCAAGTGCTTCTGTCAGTTTGAGAATTGATCCGAGTAAGTCAAACCGTTCGATTGATTTATCCGTAAACCAGTCCTTAAACGGTTTTAAGAGTTGCTGCATCCGTTTCGAAGAAGAATAGGAACTGACGAGTGCCAGAGCTAACCGGTCTTTATGCGTCATTCCTTTTAAATCGGTATTGGTCAAAAGGTAAAATGTTTGGTTGGAACGGGTATCCGGATTGATGTACTGTCCGCAGTAAAGTAAGCGGCTGGCGGAATCGAGTAATCGTAAGTCAGCCGCCCGGTTCGGAATGATATCGAGTGTGACCAGTTGCCGGTAAATTGATTTAGCGATCGTTCCGAGATAGTTCATCCGGTCACGGTTGACTTTGTAATCACTTTCCAGCTGGTACAGACTTTCTTCGCGTACATTCTCGATCCGCCGCTGTTCCTGTTCGTGTAAATCATATTCGTAGACAAGGCCTTCCCGTAACCCGTAATTACTCATCACGAACTGTTCTGCCTCGATATGTAGTGCCAGTTCATGAATTGCGATTAATGCAGGTAAGAAGATGTCAACCCGGTCCTTAGATAATCCTTCGACTTTCATTAACTGTTTAGGGGCTTTGTCTTCGAGCTCATCAATCAATTTCCCCAACTCTTTCGATCGGACTTGGTATTGGTGGATACCATGCAGAGGATAGTCGAGTGTAGATTGATGAATGCGGACAAAGTTTCGAGCCGATCCGCCGACACCGATTAAAGGAAGTTTTTTGTTTTTCAACCATGGAATTTCATCGAATTGTTCCCGCAAGAATTTAATCAGCTTCTTTTGTTCACCAGATGTCATGGTCTCTCCAGAGAGGAATTGCCGAGTCAGTGTGACCGCACCAAAAGGAAAACTGTGATAAGCAATCATTTCCCGATTCTCAATTAACGTGACTTCCATGGAGCCGCCACCGATGTCGACAGAATACCCGTCGGTTAGGAAAGTAGAGTTGATGATGGCGAAATAGCCGTAATAAGCTTCCTGCTCATCGGACAGCACCCGCATCGTAAAGGGCGTCTCCTGTTCGACAGCATGAACGATGTCCTGCCGGTTACTTGCATTCCGGATCGCGGCTGTCGCCACACAAATCGTTTCTTCGACATGATGCGTAATACCGATTTCGTGAAAACGCTGCAGTGTTTCACAGAGCAAGCGGATTCCGACAGAATCGAGAGCACCTTCCGCATCAATATGAGCGGAGAGTCGAGCGACGACCTTGACGTTGATTTTTTCAATATATCGACCGGAATCGATTGGATGGAAAATGACATACCGGATCGAGTTGGAACCGATATCGATGACTGCTAACTCATTTTTCAAAACAAAACCGCCCCCTTTGAGTACTCAATCCATCTTTTCCCGAATCGGGGATTCTGAAAACGACAGCTTGTATCCTTTTATTGTACCTTGTGCATCTCCGGAAAACCGTCTATTCACAAAAAAGTTACATCGGTTGCAACGCAGGGGGGCTGGCGCTATAATAAGACAGTTGATAAGACGTAATTATTCCGTTTTAACACGAGACGGAAGGAGAGAATAGACATGACCGAACCAATTACAGAACCAATTATTGAAATCAAACAACTGACATATGATTATCCGGACCGGCGCGTTTTAAACGAAGTGACGTTTAATGTGCAACAAGGACAATTCCTCGCCATCGTCGGTGAAAATGGCTCCGGGAAATCGACGTTGATCAAGTGTATGCTCGGCTTATTAAAACCGAAGGGAACGATCCGGTTGTTCGGGCAAGATCAAGCGGCCTTCAGTGACTGGTGGCGCATCAGTTATGTTTCACAAAAAGCGGCATCGTTTAATTCAGGGTTTCCGGTCACGGTCGCTGAAGTCGTCGAGATGGGGCTGTATGCGAAAAAAGGATTATTTCGGCGCGTGACAAAACAGGATCGCCAAAAAGTAATGACGGCGCTTGAAACCGTCGGTATGTGGGATCGGCGTGATTCGAAAGTCGGTGACTTATCCGGCGGTCAGCAACAGCGGGTCTTTATCGCCCGTGCGCTCGTTAATGATCCAGATCTGATGATACTGGATGAACCGACGGTCGGCGTCGATCAGCGGTACGTCAAAGAGTTTTATGAAATCCTGGAAGAACTGCGGCGTGATAAAAAACGGACGTTTGTTCTTGTGACACATGATATCCACTTTGTCAGCAAGCTGGTGACGGATGTGATTCATCTCGTCGACGGACGGCTCGGTTGTAATTGTGGTATTAAAGAATACTGGGAACTGGATGAACAGACGATCCGGTCCTTGTATCCGGTTCCGGGGCGTGTACTGATACACGAAGGGGAGGTCGTCCAGTGATTGAAGCATTCATGACATTGAAGTTTCTGCAATATGCACTTGTCGCGGCTGTCCTGATCGGTTTTACGGCTCCGTTGATCGGTTCATTTGTCGTCGTCCGGCGGATGAGTTTAATTGCGGATGCGTTATCACACGTCACCCTGGCCGGAATTGCCCTCAGCCTGCTAATATCCGGGATGGTGGCGAGTCTTGCTGATTTGAATCCGCTTTACCTCGGGATCGTGACATCGGTCATCGCGGCGTTGACGATTGATTGGCTTCGCGCGAAGTATAAACATTTTCAAGAGCTTGCCATTCCGATCATCATGGCGACGGGGATGGGACTCGGTGCGATTTTTATCAGCCTGGCAAACGGCTTTTCGATGGACCTTGTGTCCTTTTTATTCGGAACGGTCTCCGCTGTCACTTTGACGGATGTCTATACGATTTTGATTGTCACAGGTGTCGTCATTTTATTTGTAATTGCCTTTTATAAAGAGTTATTATTCTTATCATTTGACGAGGAACAGGCACGCGTTTCCGGAATTCGTCTTCGGTTGGTGCATATTCTGTTTATGATCGTTGTTGCTTTGGTAATTGCGATCAGTATGCGGGTCGTCGGGATTTTGCTGGTATCCAGTTTGATCACCTTACCGGTTGCGGCAGCACTTCGACTTGCCAAAAGTTTTAAAGCGACGATTTTTTATGCCATCGTGTTTGGAGAAGTGGCAACAGTTGCCGGCTTGATTCTGGCGTATCAATTTGATTTAGCGCCGGGCGGTATGATTGTCATGCTGGCGGTCGCAGAACTTATTCTCATTATGGTGATTGAACGGTTTTGGATCGGAGGGAAATTGCATGAAAAAAAACATCGAACAAGCGCGTGAACGGATGAAGGCATCCGGTTTCAAAATGACGCCCAAACGTCTCGATTTATTGGCCTACCTGTTTGAAGCCAACCGTTATGTCAGTGCGCGGGAAGTGGCGGAGGAATTGCGTGTATCGCATCCTTCACTCAGCTACGATACGATTTACCGGAATTTAAATGATTTTGCGGCAATCGATATTTTGGAGACGACGGAACTCGACGGGGAAATGAAATTTCGAGCCGCCTGTCAGTCGGGTCATCATCACCATCACCTGATCTGCCGGACATGCGGCAAGACGGAGACACTAGATGTCTGTCCGATGGAATGGGTTTCGCCGATTAAGGACTCTGGTTTTGAGGTCGAGGATCATAAGTTTGAAATTTACGGACGCTGTGCCGCTTGTCAGAAATAAGCGGGATGCGTTTGAAGAGTGTAACGAAAGCGACAACTGATAAAGGAGAGGGGCGGATCGTATCCGGCCCTCTCTTTTTGCTGAAAATCTCTTGATTCGTCCCGGCTTGAAATGAAACAAAACGGGAATAGGACGAACAGAGGTGATGAAAATGATTTATGATGCACAAGAAGCACGCCAAATTGATGAATGGGCAAAGACATCCGGTTTACCGCTGGAAGTATTAATGGAACGAGCGGGTAGTGAAATCGCAAAGCGAATCAAGAACAGGCATACGAGGGAAGAGCGGATTCTGGTGATATGCGGGACAGGCAATAATGGAGGAGACGGTTACGTGATTGGCCGTGAACTCGTCCGGGACGGGTACGACGTGACGATGCATGCGCCGTTCGGCGAAGTGAAAACCGCGACGGCTCATCTGCATCAGCACTATGCAGAAAACTTCGGACTCGCAACGGAGGCAGTCTGCGGACAATACGACGTAATCGTCGATGGTATCTTTGGAACCGGATTTGACGGAGCCCGACTGACGAAATCGATCCATGATATATTTGACTGGGTCCGTGAACAAAAACAACAAGGAGCAAAATTATACGCGATCGATATACCGAGCGGCATTCCGTCCGATCAAACGAACGGGTTTTCCGGACAAGCGATCCGGGCTGATGTGACTTTTTCACTTCATGCCTTTAAGCGATCCGCCTTCTTGTTGAAGACGGCTCCGTTCTTTGGGAAGTTGGAGAAGATCGATTTGGGATTGCCGGCTTTTGGGGGATGGCAACTGATGTCCGAATCGATTGCGCCGTTATTGACCCGTGATCCGTACGGTCATAAAGGTACATACGGAACGGCACTGTTGATTGGCGGAAGCGAGACGATGCCCGGTTCGATTCAACTGGCTGCCCGCGCAGCATTACGATCCGGAGTCGGGAAATTACAAGTTGCAACGGTTCCGACAGCACAAGTCGGACTCATCATGAACGCACCGGAAGCGATGGTTCTCAATCAGACAACGACAGCCATTCAAGAGATGCTCGATCAGGTGGATGTCGCGGGAATCGGCCCCGGATTGACTTCAGATTCGATTTCCGATTGGATCGAGCTCTTATTTGCACAAGACATTCCGGTAGTTCTTGATGCCGGGGCATTGATTCGCGACAGCTATCCGGAACGGAAGGCGGCGATTGTCGTCACGCCACATATCGGAGAATTTGCACGGATGACGAAACGGACTGTCCGGGAAATCCAGGATGACTTATTCGGAAAGGCAAGCGAATATGCGGTCTTGCATCAAGTGGTCGTCGTCTTAAAAGCCCATGTGATTCTCGTTGCAACACCAGAGGGCGGTGGTTACGTGATAAACGGAGCATCCAGCGGGTTGGCGAAAGGAGGCAGTGGCGATACGCTGTTTGGTATTCTCACAAGTCTGCTTGGTCAAAAAGAATACTTTAAACACATCCCGGTTGAACAGTTGATTGCACTTGGTGCATCCTGGTACGCCCAAGCATCCAAGCAGGTCGAACAACAGCTTCATCCAAGCAGTATCGTGGCGACAGATGTGATTGATCAACTTGGACGAGTAAAGAACTGAGCAAAGAGGTCTATTTCTTCAATTATAAAGAAGTAGATCTCTTTTGTTAAAAGAATAATTGCTGGCAGAGGAAGAGCAGGAGTATGATGAAGTGATGCCGAATGGCTAAACAGTCTAATCTTAAGAAAGGAGGAGACAGATGCCTGTTAAAACAGTAGATGAGATTGTCCGTAATCAACAGCGTTGGATCGGAAATTTTGCGTTGTTCTTAATGAGCGTCGGCGCCCTGATTTTTTTAGGGACGACGGATCAAACCATTCGAAATGCCTATTTAAATCAGTTGACGACTGTGGCTGTTTTGCTTTCTATTGGAATCATAACCTTTTTGATCAGCCGCAGTCGGTTGACAGCTCATCATAAATCACACTTTCTGTCCGTCATGTTACTGAGTATTCCGTTCGCTTCCATCAGTATGTTACCTTATGCCTCAGTCACCGTCTGGGCCAGTTGTTTTTTATTTTTAATGATCGCCTTGATTGCCTATGACCGGATCATGATTTGGTATGCCGTTGTCCTCATCGTCGCGACGAACGTATTCATCATGGTGCGCTCAGATACGATTCTTGTGGAGATTGATCCGACAGATCATTACGCGAGGCTCGGGATGATCGGGATTGCCATCTGTATCGCTTTGATCATCAATCATCTGCATCTTCGTAATCTCAGTCGCCTGCAACAACTGGCAGATCAATTGCATGAGTCGGCCCGCCACGATTTACAGACGCAACTGCTTAATGTCCGCGGACTGGAAGAACGATTTCTGCATGTGGATCAGAAGAATCTGTTACTGGTCGGTGTTCATCTGGAAAACTACCATGAACTCGCACGATATTTTGGAGAGGAAATTCAGCAACAGGTCTTAATTGATTGTATCGAACGTCTGAAAACATTATTACCTCCTTATTTGACGATCGTGCGAGTTGAAGGCGGAACGCTGATGGTCGTCATGGAGAAACCGCCCGGCGTATCGTGTGAGGAGGAAATGACACGTCTCAGTCAACGTATGTCTGCTCCGTACCAGGTCGAAAACCATCAAATTTATGTTAATCTCTATATTGTCATCGATGACGGGGAAGTCGATCAACTCAGTATGACAAAACGGATTCACCAGATCACCTCTGCCTTTCCGGAAAGTATCCGGGATTCGGCAAAAGTGATGTGCCTGAATCAAGAATGGCGCAAAGAACAATCGCTTCGCGTTGAAGCCGCCAAAGCATTGTCGCGAGCGGATATAAATCATGATTTTTACCTGGTCTACCAATTGCAGTATGATTCCAATCAGGACCGTTTCATTGGATTAGAGGCCTTGATTCGCTGGAATACGACCATTCCGGGAGCAGAACGTCCGACGGTTTTCATTCCAATCGCAGAAAAGAGTGACTTGATCATCCGGTTGGGCGAGTGGGTTTTCGAAGAAGGATGTAAAACAAGAAAACGGCTGATTGGTCTCGTTCCGGAAGAGTTTAGTCTGTCGGTCAACGTATCTCCGCGGCAATTGACGGATGAGTCGTTTATGCCGTTTATTGAGCGGATGCTGCTGAAATACAGTTTGAAGCCGAAGCAGATTAAAATTGAAATTACTGAAAGCCAGTCTTTGGATTTTGAAAGCCAACCGATTCTCCGGGCATTACGCCGGATTAAGACATTGGATTTCCCGGTCTCATTGGATGATTTCGGGACAGGACATGCTTCGTATCATGTTCTGGAACGGTTATTGCCGCTTCGTCAGCTTAAAGTACCAAAACAATTCATTGAACAAGTCGAAGAGTCTGAAAAAAGACAGTCGATTTTAGAGTCGATTTTTCAGTTGAGTCAATCGATGCATGTGGAATGTATCGTCGAAGGGGTTGAGACGGGAGAAGAGGTACAAATTGCAAAAGACATCGGAATTCATTTATTCCAAGGTTATTTTTTTGCAAAACCGGTTCTGCTCGAAGAAATCATCTGTTTACTGGAAACTAAAAAAGCGGAAACGACAGAATAATGTCGTTTCCGCTTTTATTGTTTCAGCGAATTGGGGCAAACTTATGAATTTGTTGAACGGCCTCATTCCAGGAAGAGACACGGACGATATTTTCAGGGACGGGACGACGATTATAAGGCGCATCAAACAAAATGACGGGAATCGATGTGTCTTCTGCAATTTGAATCGCATTTTCGAGACGGTCCTCCATGAAGAGATCAAGTGACAAATCACGGACGACTTGGACTTTGTCGTGTGAGCCGGTCATGATCAGCGAATCGAGCGGTAACTCATGCTGTTTAATCCATTCTTCCGTTACGGGACGAACGATTTCTGACCGGGCCGTCACGTAATGGAGATCATATTGTTTTCTTAAATCCCACAGGTGCTGTTTGACAAGTTCTTGCGGGATGGATTCACGGTAGATGCCGAGTTCATGACCCGATTTGACCATGAATTCCCAAAACTCGATTTGCTGCATATCCGTATAGGTATGAAGTTCGTATTCAGAGGCCATCTCAAAATCAATCGATGTTCCGAGATATTTGTTCATATAGTTAAAGCACGAAGAAGGATGAGTGATTGTTCCATCAATATCAATTCCGATTTTCACTTACATCACCAACATTCTATAAATTTTCTGCCACTAGTATAACATAATCGAAATGCGGAGACGAAAAAAAGAGCCGCTCCGGGAAGAGGGCTCTTTTGACTTAAGCTTGGCTTGCTTTTGCGGCTTCTTTTTCCGCTTCTTTTTCAAGAACGATCGCATCGATTTCTTTTTTCAATTCTTCGACCATCGTTGCTTCCGGAACTTTACGAATGATTTCCCCGTGACGGAATAACAATCCTTCGTTACGGGCACCGGCAATTCCGATATCGGCTTCACGGGCTTCCCCGGGACCGTTGACGGCACAACCGAGAACTGCAACTTTAATGTTAACTTGAATTTTATCGATATAATCTTCGATTTCTGCTGCAATCGCCATTAAATCGATTTCAATCCGTCCGCATGTCGGGCACGAAATCAATGTTGCTGCGTTGGCAGCAAGACCAAATGATTTCAAGACTTCTTTTGCAACTTTGACTTCTTCGACCGGATCGGCAGAAAGAGAGACACGGACTGTATTCCCGATACCGCGTGATAGAATCGCTCCGAGACCGGCAGCTGATTTTAAAGAACCTGTCCGTAAAGGACCAGATTCCGTGATTCCGACGTGCAACGGATAATCAAACGACTCGGAAGCGAGTTGATATGCTTCAAGCGCCAATTGAACGTCAGATGCTTTCAAGGAAACGATGATATCGTGGAAATCGAGATCTTCAAGAATCTTAATGTGGTGCAAAGCACTTTCGACCATCCCACGAGCTGTCGGATAACCATATTTCTCAAGAATGTGTTTTTCAAGTGAACCGGCGTTAACACCAATTCGGATTGGAATGTTTTTCGCCTTTGCTGCGGTAACGACCGCTTCGACTTTCTCGCGGCGTCCGATGTTACCCGGGTTGATTCGGATTTTATCGACACCCGCCTCAATTGCCATGAGCGCAAGTTTATAGTTGAAATGAATATCTACGACAAGCGGGATGTTGATCCGGCTCTTGATTTCTGCAAGTGCTAGCGCATCACGTTCTTCTGGACAAGCAACGCGGACGATTTGGCATCCTGCTTCTTCAAGGCGTAAAATTTCAGCGACAGTCGCTTCGACGTCGTGTGTTTTTGTTGTCGTCATACTTTGGATGATGACTTCATTATTTCCACCAATGACAAGGTCCCCAACACGAACGGGACGAGTCTTAGAGCGATGGACCATTTTCGGCATATCGAAAATCTCCTTTTGTGGCATAACGCCAGATTGTTTGTGACTACTTGTACTATCATATCGAACTATTCCCTAAAAATCGAGAAACAAGAACGAAAATTGAACATTTACAATTGTTTAACACGAATAGTGGAAAGTCAATCCGTCGCCGGACGGACGTTTTTTTCCAAAAATCCGGTCCTTCCTGTTATTAAGAAGACGGACGGGATGATTTTTTCTTCAGCCGGGCAAGCAGGAGCGGGATCAACGAATAAATCAAGTGCCCGGCGATGATGAAGACAACTCCTAAAGTCGGATAGCCGAACTGATACAGGAAAACACCGATTGGAAAGGTCCAGATGTTTGCAGCGACCGTATAAGGAAATACTTGGCGGTACGCCCAGGGTCTCGGTAGAATCCATTGGACGAACCATCGATTCAGATAGGAAACGAATAACAGATACAATAAAATCGCGATGGCGATAAAGATGAAATGCAGGATGAACCAAATAATGAACGGGATCGACTGCTGAAGAAAGATGCTGTCAATGATTGTTGACCACAAGGAAATCCATGCTAATCCACAAAAATAAAGGGAGACATCAGCAAGGCGAGTCTTTAAAAAACCGCGGTTTGGAACTAAGGTAGTTTGTAAGTAATTAAGTAGTTGACTTAAAAATTTCAATAAAATCACTCTTTCTTCTGTTTTATAACAATGATTAAATGGGATGATAAATCGTTTGTTTTTAAGGTTTTTTCTGTATTGGTACAGATTAATAAAACCTTAACAATCGAATGTGTAAAAAACTATTTACAAGTTCATCAGACCTTTACATAATAAGGGAGGTTGAAACAATGAATTCTTTACAACAAATCAATTCCACTTTTTATATGAGGAGATGACAAGATGAACTATGATTTACAGGAAATGATTTTCACCTTTATCGGTGGACTCGGTATTTTCCTATTCGGTATTAAGTATATGGGAGATGGTCTTCAAAAAACAGCGGGAGACCGCCTGCGGCATATTTTAGATAAATATACCTCAAATCCGTTTCTCGGGATTTTAGCAGGGATTATCGTTACGGTACTAATCCAGTCATCATCCGGAACAACCGTCATCGTTGTTGGTTTGGTCAGCGCCGGATTAATGAACCTGCGTCAAGCAATCGGTGTCGTCATGGGGGCGAACATCGGAACAACGATTACGGCCTTCATCATCGGTTTTAACGTGAAGGAAGCCGCACTCCCGGCGATTGCGCTCGGAGCGTTCTTGATTTTCTTCTTTAATAAAGAACGGATTCAATACATCGGTCAAATTTTCTTTGGATTTGGAGCTCTCTTTTATGGATTGACCTTAATGGGAGACGGGATGGCACCGCTTGAATCGAGCGAGTGGTTCCGCGACTTGACGGTTTCAATGTCGGATAGTCCTTTACTCGGTGTTTTTGTCGGAACAATCTTTACGATTCTCGTTCAGTCATCCTCTGCAACGATCGGGATATTACAAGAGTTGTATGACGGCGGTATGATTGATATCAAAGCGGCATTGCCGGTCTTGTTCGGTGATAACATCGGAACGACGATCACAGCTGTTCTTGCAGCGCTGGGAGCTTCGATTGCTGCAAAACGGACAGCCGCGGCACACGTCATCTTTAACATCGTCGGGACGGTTATTTTCCTACTGGCTTTACCGCTGTTCTCAAGCTTCATTACGTGGATCACCGGTGCGCTTGATTTGGAACCGAAAATGCAGATTGCCTTTGCCCACGGGACGTTTAACGTCGTCAACACGCTGATTCAATGCTGGTTCATCGCCCAAATCGCATGGCTCGTCCAAAAAGTCGTCCCGGGAACGGATACGACCGTCGACTCAAAGCCGCGCCATCTCGATCAAAATATCCTGAACCAATCGTCGTCACTTGCGCTGAGTCAGGCAAAACTGGAAGTGTTGCGGATGGGAGAATTCTCGAAAGACGCACTTCAAAAAGCACATCGTTATACACAATCACACGATAAAAAAGATGTGTCGGATGCAGGACAGATCGAATATGCAATCAACCATCTGAATACGGAAGTGACAAGTTATCTTGTTAAAGTTGCCGCGCATGACTTGTCCGAGCGAGAATCGAATGATCATTCCCTGCTTATGCATGCCGTCAATGATTTTGAACGGATCGGGGATCATGTTGAAAACGTCATTGAGTTGGTCGATTTCCAGATCGTTAACCGGATCACGTTTACCGAAAAAGCGAAAAAAGAACTCGATGAAATGTATATCCTGACGCAAAAAATCGTTGAGACTGCCATCAAAGCAGTTGAACTCGATGATGTTTCATTGGCACGCCAGGTGCTTGAACTGGAAGGAAAACTTGATTCACTGGAACGTTCATTCCGGAAACACCACGTCTTACGGGTGAATTCAGGCGAATGTACAGGCCAAGCCGGTATGATTTTTGTTGACTTGTTGTCGAACCTCGAACGGATTGGGGACCATGCTGTTAACATTACGGATTTGGTGCTTGAGCAACGTTCTGGAACGGCATAAATAAGAAAATGAAGAAAGAGGAATTTCTGAATAGAAATTCCTCTTTGTTTTTTCAAGATAATTTATTGACATTTCAGAACGGTTTTAGTAATCTAATATTAGTTGTTTTTAATCATCATGGCGGTGTAGCTCAGCTGGCTAGAGCGTACGGTTCATACCCGTGAGGTCGTGGGTTCGACTCCCTCCGCCGCTATTATTACTTAAGGACCCTTAGCTCAGCTGGTTAGAGCTGACGGCTCATAACCGTCCGGTCGCAGGTTCGAGTCCTGCAGGGTCCATTGTATAAACGTACACTCTTTTTTTAGGGTGTGCGTTTATTTTTGGTTGCTTGGGGAATATTAAAGATATTGTAATAATGTTCATACAATAATATTCATACTATGGCAATTTAAGGGAGAGCGAAGAGAGATGGAACGTAACCATACGATGATGCAGTTTTTTGAGTGGCATGTAGAGAATGATGGGAAGCATTGGCAACGCTTGAAAGAGAGAGCGCCGGAACTGCGTGCTGCAGGCATCACATCTGTTTGGATTCCACCAGCGTCAAAGGGACAATCAGATGAAGATACAGGGTATGGCATTTACGATGTCTATGATTTAGGAGAGTTCGACCAAAAAGGGACGGTCCGCACGAAGTACGGAACAAAAGACGAGTTGATCGAAGCCATTCAAGTCGCACACGAAAATGATATCGCTGTTTACGCCGATGTCGTCATGAACCATAAAGCGGCCGCCGATGAACTTGAAACGATTAAGGTTGTTGAAGTGCATCCGGAAGACCGTTCGAAAGAAATTTCAGAAGAGTTTGAAATCGAAGCCTGGACGAAGTTTACGTTCCCGGGACGAAACGGTAAATACTCGGATTTCATCTGGACACATGAATTCTTCAACGGAACAGATTTTGATGCACGGGAAGAAAAAACAGGTGTCTTTAAGATTTCCGGTAAAAATAAAGATTGGAACGATCAAGTCGACAACGAATTCGGAAACTATGACTATTTAATGTTCGCCAACATTGATTACAATCATCCGGAAGTGCGGGAAGAGATGATCAACTGGGGGAACTGGTTTAAAGAGACCATCAATTGCCAAGGTTTCCGATTGGACGCGATCAAACACATCAACTACGAATTCGTCAACGAGTTCGCGAAATCGATGATTGGAGACGATCCGGACGGTTTTTATATGGTCGGTGAGTTCTGGAAATCAGATTTAGATGATTGCCGTCAATTTTTAGACAGCGTGGATTACACCATCGACTTATTTGATGTGCCGCTTCACTATAAATTCCATGAAGCATCACAACAAGGACAGGATTTTGATTTGACGACGTTGTTTGCGGACACACTCGTCGAATCCCACCCGACGAATGCCGTGACGTTTGTTGATAATCATGATTCCCAACCGGGCGAATCGCTTGAGTCGTGGATTGATGACTGGTTCAAACAACATGCATATGCCTCTGTTTTATTACGCAAAGATGGTTATCCGTGTGTCTTTTATGGAGACTACTACGGTGTCCAGGGACCGCATCCGGTCGAAGGTAAAAAAGAGATGATCGATGCATTGTTGTATACACGTTACCATAAAGCATACGGCGAACAGGAAGATTATATGGATGATGCACATTGCGTCGGCTGGGTCCGTCGCGGTGTCGAAGAATTCCCGAACTCGGGATGTGCCGTCTTGCTCTCGAATGCGGATATGTGTGAAAAACGGATGTTCGTCGGCGAAACACGTGCCGGAGAAGAGTGGTTCGATTATACAAACCACCAAGAAGAGCCTGTTGTGATTGATGAAGAAGGTTTCGGTGTTTTCCCGGTTCCAGGTGGCGGTGTCTCGGTATTCGCCCCGCGTGACGAACAGTAATTTCTGAGGGTCATTGCTTGCGCCTGACCAACTATTTTTGCTAGTCTTAAAGAGTACTGAAATTCCGAAAATAGGATAAAGGGGGACATGAAAATGTCAAAATTTGAATTACCAGAACTCGGCTACGCTTATGATGCGCTGGAGCCACATATCGATGCTCGTACGATGGAGATTCACCACTCTAAACACCACAATACGTATGTCACGAACGTTAATGCAGCACTTGAAGGGTCAGAGCACGAAGGGAAATCACTTGAAGAATTACTTCAAAACCTTGATTCACTTCCTGCAAACATTCAAACAGCTGTCCGTAACAATGGTGGCGGTCACTGGAACCACTCGTTCTTCTGGAAACTCTTGAAAAAGAACGACGGAGCAGCTCCAACTGGAGAACTTGCTTCAGCAATCGATGAAGCATTCGGTTCATTTGATGCATTCAAAGATGAGTTTACAAAAGCAGCAACAACACGTTTCGGTTCAGGTTGGGCATGGCTCATCGTTGACGGCGGTAAATTAGCAGTCGTTTCAACACCAAACCAAGACACACCAGTCATGGAAGGGAAAACGCCGATTCTTGGACTTGATGTTTGGGAACATGCGTATTACCTTAACTATCAAAATCGTCGTCCGGATTACATCAACGCATTCTTTAACGTCGTTGACTGGGATCACGTGGCAAAACTTTACGCTGACGCAAAATAATCGTTATATCAAAACATCGGTTCCTGTTCCGGGAATCGATGTTTTTTTTAATGCGGAAAATGATGGGATAGGTTGTTATGGAAAGTTTCCTTCTATATAATGAAACAAGATGACTTTTTGAACGATAGGGGAGTACGCCATGGCGAAACGAATCACGGTGAAGGGAAAACGGCGGAATCATCTGCCGCTTCGCCTTAACTTAATGTTTTTTGTAGTATTTTTGTTGTTTGCGATTTTAATCTTTCGCTTAGGTGTGGTCCAGATTGTGAATGGTGAAAAGATTTCACGGGAAGTTCAAAAGACGGAAATGATCGCATCGAAATATGAAGTTCCGCGCGGAAAGATTTATGACCGGGACGGAAGGCTGTTGGTCGATACGATTTCGAAATATTCAATTGTCTACCGTCGTTCCCAAAATACGAAAGTCGACGAACGGATTGAAATCGCATCTCGTCTTGCGGCGATCATCAATCTTCCGAAAGACGATTGGAAAGTAACGGAACGCGATATGAAAGATTACTGGGTAGCCGTCAACGGTGAAGAATCAGATCGACGCTATAAGCAGGCAGTGGAAAAACGTTATCCAGATGCCGAAGAGCAGAACAAGCTGTCGATTTCGGAACAGGATCAAATCCGTCTCGATACGATTACGAAAAAAGATATCGACTTTGATGATAAGACGATGGAAATCATCGCCATCAAACACAACATGGAAGTCGGTTATGCGCTTGACCCGCAGCTCGTTAAACTAGGAGCGAGCGCCAAGGAAATGGCGATTATCGATGAGAACCTGGAAGATTTAAAGGGTGTATCGGTAGAGCCGTTTTATGAACGATCTTATCCGTATGAAGGAACGCTGCGAAATATCTTCGGGAAGTACTCGAAAATTCCGGCTGAACAGCAGGCGGAGTTTAAAGCAAAAGGATACAGTCTAAATGACCGGGTCGGAACGTCATTCCTTGAACAGCAGTATGAAGATCTGCTCCGCGGGAAACCGGCATACGATGTCTATGAAACGTTTAATGGTGAACCGGTCGGTGAGCCGAACCGGGAAGAAGGCGAGTCCGGAAAAGACCTCGTCTTAACGGTTGATGCAGAGTACAACAAACAAGTTGACCAGATCTTGCAGCAGGCGATCAAGATGGGGCGCGGCATGGGAAGCGGTTATCTGAAAGAAGGATATGCCGTTGTCATGAATCCGAAAACCGGTGAGATTTTGGCCATGTCCGGTCAGAAGCTCGATACGGCAACCAATAAATTCAGTGATGTTGCGATTAATAACGTGTTGACTTCTCTGCAAATCGGTTCGACGATTAAAGGGGCAACGGTCGCGATGGGACTTCAGGAAGGCGTCATCCGTCAAAACGAAGTCATCAATGATGCACCGATCACGATTGGTGGTACGAAAAAAGGATCGTATGTGAATATGGGACCGATTACGGACTTAACGGCACTGGAACGTTCGTCAAACGTCTACATGTTTAACATTGCGATGCGGATGGCAAAATATCCGAGTAACGGTGTCGCTGGTGCAAGCGTCGATGCGGCGGCAGCGATCATGCAGAACTATTACAGTCAGTTTGGTCTTGGCGTAACGACAGGTATCGATCTTCCGTACGAAGCCAAAGGAGTACAAGGGACGCCGGACCGTGTCACACTCTTGATGGACCGAGTGATTGGTCAGTATGATGCTTTTACACCGCTTCAAGTTGCACAGTATGTTTCGACACTCGCAAACGGCGGATACCGGGTGCAGCCGCACTTCTTAAAAGAAGTCTTGGCTTCGAACTCGATTGAAGACGAAACGAAAAAAGTCGATTACAGCTTTAAAACGAACTATTTAAACCGGATTGAAGTCAGTCAAGCGAACATTGATCATGTCCGCGAAGGATTCCACCGCGTTGTCAAAGGGGAACGCGGGACAGCCAAAATCATCGCCCAAACCGGTATTGATGCGGCAGCGAAAACGGGAACGGCTCAGGTCAGTGTATACGGCGAAGACGGCATTGCACTTCGGGACGGCAGCGGACAACCGGTTCGTTCATTAAACTCGAACCTGGTCGGCTGGGCACCGTACGATAATCCGGAGATGGCATGGGCCGTGTTCCTTCCATATATGGAGCAGGAAACCGTCAACTCGAAAATTGGTCATGATTTAGTGAAAGCGTACTTTAATGTGAAAGACGTTCCATGGCAGACTAAGCCAAATTAACTAGTGAAGCGAAGGTGAGGAAACTCATCTTCGCTTTTTTTTGTATGGATTGACCTGTTTTTCTAATGGAGTTGAGTTTGTAAACGCGGAAATACACGCCTTTACAATTCTTTTACGTTGGATTCATTTTGGTTTAATAGTTCATCGGTAGTATAAGTCTTGTAAGGAAAACGGATATAAAGTCGTAGCGTGACCAGCGACATACTTCGAGGAGGAAAATTAATCATGTCTTGGATGAAAAAAACAGCACTTATCACAACGGTAGCTTCAATCGCAGTAGTCGGTGCGGCATGCGGTAATGACAAAGGCGGCTCTTCAAGTTCTTCAGATCTTTCAGGAAAGATCGCTATTGATGGATCTTCAACAGTCTTCCCGATCATGGAAGCTGTCGGTGAAGAATATTCGATCGAACAACCAGACGTTGATGTCACGGTCGGAGTATCCGGTACTGGCGGCGGATTCAAACGTTTTGTCGTTGGTGAAACAGACCTTTCAAACGCCTCACGTGAAATTAAAGAAGAAGAAGCAGCAGAAGCTGAAAAAAATAGCGTTGAATATACAAAATTAGCTCTTGCTTACGACGGATTAACAGTCGCAATCAGCAAAGAGAACACATGGGTCAAAGAAATGACACTCGACCAGTTAGAGAAAATCTGGTTGGATCCGAATGTGAAGACATGGAAAGATGTCGATTCTTCTTATCCAGCAGAACCAATCAAATTCTTCAGCCCGGGTAAAGATTCCGGAACATTTGATTTCTTCTCAGAAAAAGTTCTTGAGAAAAAAGATATGCGTAAAGATGTTCAGCTTTCAGAAGATGATAACGTCCTTGTCAAAGGAGTCGAAGGAACAAAAGGTGCGATTGGTTACTTCGGATACGCTTATTACGCGGAAAACAAAGATAAGTTAAAAGAAGTACCGCTTTCGGCTGAAGGAAAAGACGCAGTCGATCCAACACCGGAAACGATCAAAGATCTTTCTTACCCGCTGTCACGTGAAATTTATACGTACGTCAACAACAAGTCGTTGAAAGACAAAAAACAAGTCGCGGACTTCGTTAAATTCACAAATGAAAATGCTGGAGACTTATCAGAAGAAGTCGGTTATATCAAAATGCCGCAAGATCGTTACGATGAAAACACAAAAGCCATCGAAGATGCAATGAAATAACCATCATTACACGAGGACGGCCCGAAAAAAGGGGAATCTCCCTTTTTTGGGGCCCCGTTCTTATGTAGGTATGATGAAGTAGGGAGCGAAGAAGGGTGAATCCATCATCAAACAAATCGGTTCGCGAGCTGATCCAAAAGAATCGACAACAAAAATTTAGTATGAAAAACATCATGGAACGTATTATGCCGATCGTATTGTTTCTCTGTGCGTTCGTATCCGTCGTTACGACCATCGGCATCATTCTCACGTTAGTTATTGAAACAGAACACTTCTTTGAAGTTGTTTCGTTCAAAGAATTCTTCGGCAGCACAAGCTGGTACCCGCTGAACTCTCAACCGGAGTACGGAATTTGGCCACTTGTCGTCGGAACACTTGAAATTACCGTGATTGCGATGCTAGTTGCCGTGCCGATCGGACTCACTTCTGCGATTTATTTGAGTGAGTATGCATCAGAACGCGCCCGTCGTGTTCTCAAACCGATTCTTGAAGTCTTAGCAGGTGTTCCGACAATCGTTTTCGGATTCTTCGCCTTGACATTCGTTACACCGTTACTCGTAAAACTTATTCCGGGTCTTGCGATTTATAACGCATTAAGTCCGGGAATCGTTGTCGGAATCATGATCATCCCGATGATTGCGTCGATTTCAGAGGATGCAATGAGTTCTGTTCCGAAAAAAATTCGTGACGGTGCGCTTGCACTCGGTTCAACACGTCTTGAAGTTGCTTTAAAAGTCGTAGTTCCGGCAGCACTTTCCGGAATCATTGCCTCAATCGTTCTCGGTATGTCCCGTGCAATCGGTGAAACGATGATCGTGACGATTGCAGGTGGATCAAACCCGACGGCTGCAGTAAATCCGTTGGAGCCGGTACAGACGATGACGGCTTATATCGTTCAAGTTGCACTCGGTGACGCCGGTTATGGCACGATTGAATATTACAGTATCTACGCTGTCGGTACGTTGTTGTTCGTCTTTACTCTATTGATGAACTTACTCGCGAACTGGATCACGCGTCGTTTCAGAGAGGAGTACTAAGATGGCCTTACCAGAAAAACAACCTGTACAGAAAAAGTTTATTGATCCTGCTGCTGTGAAAAAGTCAATCAGCCAGCGTCTTGTCGTAAACAATGTCACGAAAGTCGTATTCTTAATCGGACTGTTATTCGGTTTAGTCGTACTTGGTATTCTGCTCTTTGGTGTCATTCGTGACGGAGCGGCCTGGTTATCACTCGACTTCCTGCAAAATGCACCATCCCGCCGGCCGGATCGTGCCGGAATCTACCCTGCGCTGATGGGATCGATTTTCCTGATGCTCTTGATCATTCCGATGATTTTCATTTTGGGTGTCGGAGCGGCGATTTATTTGGAAGAATATGCGAAAAAAGGCCGCATGACATCGTTCATCGAAGTCAATATCTCAAACTTGGCGGGTGTTCCGTCGATTGTTTTCGGATTACTCGGCTTAACCTTTTTTGTCCGGAACATGGGCTTCGGCTCGACATTGATCGCCGGAGCATTAACGCTTGCGTTGATGAGCTTGCCGGTCGTCATCGTTTCATCGCAAGAAGCAATTCGCGCGGTGCCGCAAGCGATGCGTCATGCGTCACTCGCCCTTGGAGCCTCGAAATGGCAAACGACGTTTAAAGTCGTTTTACCGGCGTCGCTTCCGGGCGTCATCACGGGAATCATCCTTGCCGTCTCTCGTGCCATCGGAGAAACAGCACCACTCATCATGGTCGGAGCTGCCATCTTCATCGCCCGTGCACCGGAAGGGATTTTTTCAGAGTTTACAGCGTTACCGATTCAAATCTACAACTGGACAAGCCGTCCGCAAGCTGACTTCCAAGGTCTGGCTGCTGCCGGAATCATCATCCTGATGGTCATCCTCTTGACGATGAATTCACTGGCGATTTGGATCCGCAACCGTTTTTCAAAACGATACTAATCACACCTATATAACGAATTACGTTCTGAATCATGAAGGAGGAACACAGATGATGGATACGAAGCTGACGACAAAACCAGCCAAAGAAGGGGCAAAAACAATGAATCAACCAGTAGCTGCTCGACAAAGTGTATACCGTGTCAATGATTTGAACCTATGGTACGGTGATGATCATGCTTTGAAAGATGTTAATCTGGACATTAAACAAAATGAAGTGACGGCCATCATCGGACCGTCAGGATGCGGGAAATCAACGTTCATCAAAACGTTGAACCGAATGGTCGAACTCGTTCCGATCGTACGGACGAACGGTGTCATCGAATACCACGGCCGTAATATCTTTGATAAGGATTATGAAGTCGAAGAATTGCGGACATCGGTCGGAATGGTCTTCCAGCAACCAAACCCGTTCCCAAAATCGATTTATGACAACATCGCATACGGACCGCGTGTCCACGGTGTCAAAAATAAAAAAATCCTGGATGAGATTGTTGAACGCAGTTTACGCGGGGCAGCGATTTGGGATGAGGTCAAAGACCGCTTGAACGAAAACGCCTATGGACTGTCAGGCGGACAACAACAACGTCTCTGTATCGCCCGTTGCCTGGCAATCGAACCCGATGTCATCTTGATGGATGAGCCGACATCTGCACTTGATCCGATCTCAACGTTGAAAGTCGAAGAATTGGTACAGGAATTGAAAAAAGATTATTCGATCATCATTGTGACGCATAACATGCAACAAGCAGCACGTGTCTCGGATAAAACAGCATTCTTCTTGAACGGTGAAGTCGTTGAATTTGACCAAACGGATCGTATTTTCTCAAATCCGAGTGACAAACGGACAGAAGACTATATTTCAGGACGATTCGGATAACGAGGAGGAACTTTTCAATGGCAGCGAACCGGACGATTTTTGGAGAAAACCTGGCAGTACTTGATCAAAAAGTATTTTTATTGGCCCGAAAGACAATGCAACAGATCGCAACGACGGCAGAAGCCCTCGAAAAATATGATCGTGAGATTGCGCTTAAAGTCATCAAAAATGATAATGAACTCGATGCACTCGAACTGGAGATCAACGATGATGCAATTTTACTGATTGCGAAACAACAGCCGGTCGCAACCGATTTACGACGGTTGGTCACAGCAATGAAAATCGCGAGCGACTTGGAGCGGATTGCGGATTACGCGGGTAACATCTCAAAAGCCGTCTTGCGGGTCGAGACGTTCCCTTACGTCATTGACATCTCGTTATTAAAAGAAGCGTTTGAAACGTTACTCGACATGACGGAAACCGCGATTGTCGCCTACCGTGACGGTGACATCGAAAAAGCAAAAGCACTGTCCGATCTCGATAACATCATTGATGACACGACGTACAAAGCATTGCGGCAATATATGCGGCATATGTCCCTGCAACCGGTTGTTGTCGATGAGATCATGCAATTTACGAATATTTGCCGGTATATCGAACGGATGGGTGACCATTTAACGAACGTCGGCGAGCATTTGATTTACATGGCAAAAGGAAAGCACTATGATTTAAATAGCTAAGTACAGTAGGCTGGAGGGAAATCCTCGGCCTACTTTTTTTGTAAAGGATTTTGAAACAAGTTTGTAGAATAAGAAAGAAGTGAATAAAGAGAAAGAGGTGATAGGTAATGCTTGAAAAAATCATAAAATTAAAAGAACAAGGACTAACAATCAAACAAATTGCGGAAAAGATCGAATCGACAGAAGGTAAGGTCAAATATGCCTGGAGTAAATACCGGAAGTCATTAACGGAAAATAAAGCAGCTTCAACAGAGACGACTCCGGTCGCTAAACCTAAAAAGAAGAAGGCAGGCGTAACCGTGAGTGCTCCGAAACAAAATGAAATCGTACCTGCATTAACAGCTGTCCCTTCATTAGAGCGGGATGCGTTTGGAATGGCGACTCATTATGAAGATGACATCATCCATGCAATCGTCCAATCTCCGACAGCGGTATATGTTTACTGGGAATTGTCTGAATTGTCTCGAAAGATGCTTGAGACACATTACCATGCATCATTCGACTCGTTCCGGAAAGAAATGCGCATCATTGATGTGACGTTGCGGGATTATGAAAAAGGTGAAGTCAACCGGTCTTATCAATTTGAACTGCCGGAAATGACGAATACATGGTTTGTCCGTCCGTTGATGCCAAATACTACATACATCATCGAATGGGGCATTCAAACAATCGACGGTGATTTTCTTCCTGTCCTCCGGTCAAAACCGGTCGAGACACCACGTGACGAGCCTGTCGTAGACGGACGTTTTTCAGAAGTCGTCGCGCGCTGGCAGTATGGAGAAGTCGAGCAGCCGGAATGGGTGGAAGTATTACGTCCATACTCCTATTTTGATCGGATTCGCTGAAGAAAATAGATAGACAGCAGAAGGAGAGGAAGAACAGACATGCGCAAAGGTTATTTTTCACTTGTTTTACATGCCCATTTACCATACATCCGACATCAGGAAGCCCATCGTCTAGAAGAGAGATGGATGTACGAAGCCATCTCAGAAACGTATATTCCATTACTATGGGAAATTGACCGCTTGGAGCGTCCGCTTGGCTGGACGATCAGTATCTCCCCGCCGGTCATCGAGATGTTGGCAGACTCGCTCATTCAAGATCGTTATGTCGAGCATCTGGAAGATACGTTACGATTGATCGAACAGGAGTTACAACGTGATTTGGTGAAAGAAGAGCGCGATGCCTTACTCTTTTACAAAGAACGTTATCATGATTTAAAAGTGACGTTCGAGCACTGGGGACGTAACTTAAACCATGCTTTCCGTCATTACAAGGAACAAGGTTATCTCGAATTGATGACTTGTACCGCGACACACGGATTCAGTCCGCACATGCTGTCGGAACAAGCGGCACGTTCTGAAATTCAGACAGGTTTAAACTGTTTTGAACGCCATTACGGTTATCGTCCGACCGGTCTTTGGATGCCGGAATGTGCGTATACGCCGGGTCTTGATAAAATCATGTACGAAGAAGGTATCCGTTACACCTTCGTTGACGAACATTCGATCCTGAATGCTGATCCTGCGCCGAAACACGGTATCGGAGCACCGGTTTATTCACCGCATGGTGTCGCTTTATTCCCGCGTGATCAAATCATCTCGGGCCGGATTTGGAGTTCAGTCATCGGTTATCCGGGACACCCGGATTACCGTGAGTTTTATCGTGATCTCGCATATGACCGGGAATGGGATCAAATTGCTGAATTCATGCATCCGGAAGGACTACGTTACGACACGGGCTTAAAACTTCACCGGGTAACGGGCGAGTCGGACCAAAAAGAATATTATGTCCGTGATTGGGCCTGGAAACGGACGGATGTCCATGCGAACGATTTTGCGGAAGCACTTGCGAACCATTTAGATGAGCAGAGCGGACAAGATTTCCCGCCGTTCCTCGTCACGGCACCATTCGATGCCGAGTTATTCGGACATTGGTGGTTCGAGGGTCCGGACTTCCTCGGAAAAACGATGGAGCGATTCGAAGATTACGGTATCGAGTCGATTTCTCCGGCGATGTTCTTAGAACGTCACTTCCAGGATATCGAGACGGTTCATGTTGCGATGGGAACATGGGGACGTAAAGGTTATGCCGATGTCTGGATCAACGAGCGGAATGATTGGATGATCCGTCACTTGCATCAACTTGAAAAACGGTTGGCAGGCGTCGTTGCCCGTAACCGTCATCAGGATGAGCTGACGGTGAAAGCCAAACGTCAATTGATTCGGGAGTATCTGCTTGCCGTTTCGAGTGACTGGCCGTTTATTCTTGACGGACAGACGACAGCACAGTATGCAGCGAACCGCTTCCGTGAACACATCAAACGTTTTGAAGAGACGGAACGCCGCCTTGATGCACAAGAGCTGACACTGGATTGGTTGGAAGAACGGTATGCTGAATACCCATTCCTCGCCGATACAGACATTGAACCGGATGTCTTCTTGACGCCGCACGATTACTACGTGGCGGTTCAACGGGAAGCATCATGGAACAGTGAGGCCGTTTTACTTGTGACGACTCAATATGGTGATCCGAATCGTCCGGTTGCAGAATACGCAAAACGATTAGCTGCATCCGGTGAAAATGTGTACGTCATCACATCAGGCGCGTCGGGCTATCGACATGAGGACGGTGTTCATGTCTATTCTGTCGAAGTTAATGGTCTGCCACTCGTTCAGACGTATAATCAATTGGCCGGCTTAAATTTGGCAGTCTTGCGTCAAGCGCAGGCGTTGAATAAAATCGTCGAGTTCCGTCTTGTCCATAACTTTAATATGGAGACGGCTTCAGCAGCCCAATCATTTGCGGAAATGAACCGATTGCCACTTGTCAGCAACGTGTATGACTTGGAAAGCGAACGTTCTCCGTCAGGAACAGGCGGACTGGTCGTAGCAATCAAACGACTGGAAGGCGAAGCATTACGTCATTCGGACGTCATTTATCTCGAACGAGAAGAAGCGAGAAACGGGATCGAACAGGATTATCATGTCGCAAAAGAACTGCGTACATTCCAGGTGGACCTTGAAAATCCATACCAGCATATAATGAATCCAAAAAAGAACGGATGAACAGTTGCAATTCACTTCCTTTCTTGGTACGATACTTGAGTATGCTTAACCTTATGTAAAGCAAAACTACTTGATACATCGAGAGCTAGATAGGAGGGAATCCCATGCGCGTTAAAATTACTTTGGCTTGCACTGAAACTGGTGACCGTACTTATATCACTAAGAAGAACAAGCGTAACAACCCAGAGCGTCTTGAGTTGAAGAAATACAACCCACGTCTCCGTAAGCACACACTTCACCGTGAAGTAAAATAATCGAGATGGAAGCCGTCACCTTGTGTGATGGCTTTTTTGTTGAATAAGGAGGATTGGCAGAATGGAAAAACAGGAAATCCGGCGGTGGATCACCGATCAGTTAAACCGGTTGGAAAACCGGAATCAAAAGGAACAGCAGATTTATGATCAGTTATTTGAATTACCGGAGTGGAAAAATGCTCAATCGATTGCTGTCACACTGTCGTTTCGTAATGAATGTGCGACGGATCCGATTGTTTTAAAAGCCTGGCAACTCGGAAAACAGGTAGTCATTCCGAAAGTCATACAACAGGAAATGAAATTTTTTGAATACGTACCGAACAGTCCGTTAATTGAAACAAAGATGGGCATTCGTGAACCGGATGACCAGGCGAACGAGCAATCTTTGCGTTCAGTCGATCTTTGTCTTGTTCCGGGACGGGCTTTCACACGTGAAGGATACCGCATCGGATGGGGCGGCGGTTTTTATGACCGGGCATTAACTGACTACCCGGGGCATACGGTAGCGGTTACGTTTGACTGTCAGCTCGTTTCTGATTTTGAGGTGGAACCGTTTGATCAACCGGTCCAAAAAATCGTAACCGAGTCTAAGGTCATCGTATGTCGGTAATATACGGTGTCGTATTTTGTTTGTTGCTCGGATATATCGGTTACCGGTTTCGTCTACTGACCGTCAGCGGCAGTCTCTTTACGGTGGTCGTCGGTTCGCTTGTCCTTGCTGGTTTCGGATACCCCGGACTTGTCATGTTAATGCTCTTTTTTGGCAGTTCCAGTTTGTTATCGAAACTCGGGAAACGGAGAAAACAATCAGTGGATCAAATCGTCGAAAAAGATGGACCGCGTGACGGCTGGCAGGTTCTTGCAAACGGAGGCATCGCAGCGTTAGCTTCCATAGGATTCAGTTGGACAGAACACACGTCGTTTCTCGTCTTATTTTTGGTTGTCCTTGCAGCATCCAATGCGGACACATGGGCTTCTGAAATCGGTCCGTTATCAAAAAAAGATCCTTTCCTGTTTACGGGACGGCGTGTACCGGCCGGGACGAGCGGTGCCGTTTCGTTTCTTGGGACATCGGCAACGATCGTCGGCGCCCTATTTATTGCGACAGCGGGAGACCTATTGTTTGATTTACCAACGGGGACGTGGCTATTGATTGCAGCAGGCGGCATCGTCGGTAGTCTGCTTGATACCGTATTCGGGGGGACGGTCCAGCGGAAATTCCGGTGTGTCGTCTGTTCGAAAGAAACGGAGAAACGCCGGCACCACGACCAACCGACCCTTTATTTAAAAGGGTGGAAATGGCTCGGGAATGACGCCGTCAACTTTTTATCGAGTACGTTAGCCGGAATGATTGGTTTTATAGGGCATCGAATGTGGTAAGTTGAAATGGAAGATGTCACTTTTCCTTATGTTAGGATATTATTGACACAATTTAGACAAGATGTGAACGATTTCATTAATTCCTAAACTTTGTGAAAGATGTTACAATCTAATTGTGAGATAGTTAACAAACTTTTAAATTACCTATCAGAAAGGTGGATATAAAGGATGGAATTACATGCGAAAGTGACACGTGTAGCGTTAATTGGGGCGGGGGCAGTCGGTTCAAGCTTTGCTTATCAGATGTCAACGGCAGGATTGTGTGAAGAATTGGTTATCATCGACGTAAATAAAGCCAAAGCAGAAGGCGAAGCGATGGATTTAAATCACGGAACACCATTCAGCTCTTCTCCGATGCGGATCTGGGCAGGGGATTATTCAGACTGCAAAGAAGCGGAAGTGATCGTCATCACAGCAGGCGCGCCACAAAAACCGGGTGAAACCCGACTCGATCTTGTTGCTAAAAATGCGTTAATCATGAAAGAAATGGTGCGTCAAATCATGGAGTCCGGTTTTGATGGCATCATCGTCGTTGCCTCTAATCCGGTTGACATCATGGCCCACTTAGCTTGGAAATATTCCGGTCTTCCGAAATCCCGTGTCTTTGGCTCAGGAACGGTTCTGGATACGGCACGTTTACGCCAAATGCTCGGTGAATACTTCCACATCGATTCCCGTAATGCCCATGCGTATATTCTCGGTGAGCACGGGGACACCGAATTTGCAGCCTGGAGCAATTCCCGAATCTATGGTAAAACGATTGATGAATTGTTAGCGGAAGATGACCGATACTCGCAAGCGGATCTTGATCAGATTTATATCAATGTCCGCGATGCAGCCTATCATATCATCGAACGAAAAGGTGCGACGTATTATGCAATCGGACTTGGACTCGTTCGAATCGTCCGGGCGATTCTTGGAAATGAGAACTGTCTTTTGACGGTCGGTGCGCACGTCGACGGTCAGTATGAAATTTCCGGGATTCATATCGGCGTCCCGGCAATCATCAACCGGCAAGGGGTCCGGGAAATCATTGAAGTTTCTTTAACGGAAGAAGAATTGAAAAAATTCCATCACTCGGCAGAAGTTTTGCGGCAAACGATGGAACCTGTCCTTCGCTGAGATGGGAGGCTCCATCCGCTACGTTCCATCTGCTTAAAACAAAAAGACCGTTCCTTTTTAGTCAGTCAAAAAGGAACGGTCTTTTTGTATGGAAGAATCTCGATTAAACTAGGTTTTATTTTACTAGAAAAAGGTTATGTAAAGGATAGAAGAGTTTTTCATAGTATCGTGCTTAATAGTAAAAACGCATAAAGGGGAGAAAGACAGTCATGTATACATTTCGGAAGTTAACGAAAGAAGATGCAGAACAGTATTGGAGTCTTCGACTGGAAGGATTAAAAAATCATCCAGATGCGTTTGGTCATTCGTTTGATGATGAACAACAAACACCAATTCAAGATGTTCAAGAAGGGCTCGAAGGCGATCCGGATTCGGATGAAATATGGCTCGGAATATTTGACGGTGAAAAGTTATTCGGGTTTGGTCAGGTCAAACCGTACGAATTATCACGGGAGTCGCATAAAGCGATGATTTCCGGCGTATATGTTTCACCGGATTATCGTGGCGGGACGGGTCGTGCTTTGATGGAAGCTTTGATTGAAGAAGCAAAACAACTTCCTGATGTCGAACAAGTCATTCTGGCAGTACTTTCCGGTAACGAGGCAGCGCAAAGTCTGTATGAGTCACTTGGATTCGAAGTATACGCGGAAGATCCGGACTCCGTTAAATTGGAAGATGGGACGTACCGGGATGATATTTGGATGAAGAAATACGTCTGATGGCCGGACGGATTAGAGTCTATGCATAGACGTATGAAAAGTCGTAGAGTCAATTTACATTGAATCTACGACTTTTTTTATTGAAAGGGCAGACGGCAGAAGCGGTGAATCAGTATCCGCCTGTTCCATCTTTTGGTATCATTATAGAGGAAAAAAACATTTAAAAAAGGAGTGGAACAGATGCAGGCAGTTGTTCAGACGATTCGTGATTTAGTGGAGATTCCTAGTCCGACCGGATTCACCGCTCACGCACTTACATATGTAGAAAACCGGTTCAAAGAAGAAGGGATTTCATATAAAAAATTAGAAAAAGGGGCATTACTTGCGATGTTGCCGGGCGAGTCACCGCGAATCCGTCTGTTGACAGCGCATGTCGATACGCTGGGAGCGATGGTCAAAGAAGTCTTGCCGACCGGCCGTCTCAGTCTTTCGCAGCTTGGCGGCTATGCGTGGACGGCAATCGAGGGGGAAAACTGTTTAGTTCACAAGATGGACGGACAGACGGTTTCCGGAACGATCGTGTTCCACCATTCAAGTGTCCATACATCACGTGTGACAAATACGGAAGAGCGGAGCGCGACCAATATCGAGGTCCGTCTTGATATCCGCTCAACGACGGCAGAAGAAACGCGGGTTGCCGGAATTGAAGTAGGGGATATCGTGACGTTCGATCCGCGATTCGTCCATACGGAGACAGGATTCGTCAAATCACGTCATTTGGATGACAAAGCGTCCGTCGCTTTATTACTGGAGCTCGTCAAAAAATGGAAAACCTTGACGCTGCCACATCCTGTCCATATTCTGATCTCGAACTATGAAGAAGTTGGATTTGGAGGCAATGCCGGTTTTTCTGAAGATGTCGCCGAATATATCGCAGTCGATATGGGAGCACTCGGAGAAGGACAACATTCGGATGAGTACACCGTATCAATTTGTGCGAAAGATGGTTCAGGTCCGTACGATTTAGCCTTACGTCACCAGTTCACACGATTGGCACAACAGCATACGATCCCGTACAAGGTCGATATCTACCCGTATTACAGCTCGGATGCTTCAGCAGCGGTCCATGCCGGGCATGACGTCCGACACGGTTTACTCGGTCCCGGGATTGAATCGAGTCATTCTTATGAGCGGACACATGAAACGTCACTTCAAGCGACATACGATTTACTGGACGCATTTGTAAAGGAGCCGATGAACGATGAAAACACTTTATGACGTTCAGCAATTGCTCAAATCATACGGGACAATCGTTTATCTCGGCGACCGGGAATCGGACATTGCGATGATGATGCTGGAACTCGATGAGCTGGAGCAGGCGGGTGTACTGGAGAAAAAACAATATGATTCTGCAAAAGTGATTTTGGCATACGAGTTACAACAATCGAGAAAATCATGAAAATATTGTGCAACCCTTTGCACAGGTGAATGAATCAGCTAAAATAAAAGGGAAGAATCTTTTATCATAAGGGAGTTATGGCGATGAAGTGGTTACTGGGTGTAGATATCGGCGGAACGACGGTCAAGATGGCGATTTTAGACTTACAAGGAATTATCGTGGAAAAATGGGAAATCGAAACGGTTATCTTAAATGATGGGGAACAAATTCCGGGAGACATCGCCCATTCTTTCTTTGAAAAATGCCAGCAAAGCAATAAACGCGTTGAAGATTTTGTCGGAGCCGGAATCGGGGCACCGGGATTCATCGACTTTAACACGGGTGTCGTCGAAAAAGCGGTCAATATCGGTTGGAACAATTTCGAACTCGTCGGAGAATTCGAGCGTTTAACCGGATTACCGGCAGTGATCGAGAATGACGCGAACGCAGCAGCAATCGGTGAGATGTGGAAAGGAGCCGGAAGCGGAGCGACAGAACTGCTTGCCGTTACACTCGGAACCGGTGTCGGAGGCGGACTGATCACGAACGGTCAAATCGTTCACGGCACAGTCGGTATGGCCGGTGAAATCGGTCATATCACGATGCTGCCGGAAGGTGGTGTCATGTGTGGTTGCGGTCGTAAAGGGTGTTTGGAAACGATTGCTTCCGCAACAGGTGTTGCCCGGCTTGGTCTTGAAAAACGAAAAGGACAGGTCACTACTTTGAACGACATCAAAGCGGTTACGGCAAAAGATGTGTTTGAAGCGTACTCGCAAGGGGACAAGGTAGCGACCGAGGTCGTGGAAGAAGTGACGTTCCATCTGGGACTGGCCATTTCGAATTTAGCCAACAGCTTTAATCCTGAAATTATCGTCATCGGCGGCGGCGTTTCAAAAGCAGGCGAGGCGCTGATGACTCCATTACAAGAGACGTTTAAGCGATTTGCTTTGCCGCGGGTCTTCGGATCAACGACCTTCAAAATCGCTGAACTGGGTAATGACGCCGGTGTCATCGGCTGTGCTTGGTTGGCGAAACAAATGTTTTTGAAAAAATAATAAGTAAATGTTTTAGAAAAAGATTCGATATTTCGAATCTTTTTTTTATTTACAAACGTAATAAAAGTATGTGATTGTAAAGTATCGACCGGATTCCGGTTGCATTTTTGTAAAAGTAAGCGTAAAATTTTCACGTGATACGGGTATAAATAGATAAGACATGTAAGACGTGCAAAAGTTCAATCAAAAAGGACACACGTATATTAGGAGGCAGGTTTTTATGCAGCAAGACTCAAGCATCTGGTCGCGTATGCGGCTAAAGGTGGGTCAAGGTGTGCGCAGCACGTATAAGGAGCACAAGCTCTTTTGGATTGCGACACTTCTGATTTGGTTAAAAACATATTTGGCGTATACGCTCTTTTTTAATGTGCCGGTCACCAATTCGGCTCAGGCATTCATCTTACTGATCAATCCAATCAGTTCGGCACTGTTTATGTTTGGATTCAGTTTCTTCTTCCGTGGGAATGTTCAAAAATGGTTCATTTACGGAACGCTTGTCGTTGCGACACTTGTTCTGTATGCCGATATCATTTTCTTCCGTTTCTTCAATGATTACCTGACGTTGCCGGTTCTGTTCCAGACATCGAACGCGGAGACAGTATCCGCTTCACTCACTTCATTATTGTCATGGGCAGATTTGCTGATTGTCGGTGACTTGTTGATTCTTCCATTCTTCCTTCGAAAAATGGACATGTCGAAAAATATTGCATCACGCGGACGTGCGATTCTCGCTTTCGTCGCAGCAACAGCCGTTTTCCTTGGGAACTTGGCACTTGCAGAAACAGAACGCCCGGAACTATTGACACGTGCGTTTGACCGCGAGCTTCTCGTTAAAAATATCGGGACGTTTAACTTCCATATGTACGATGCGCTGATTCAATCGAAAACGTCAGCACAAAAAGCATTGGCAGACAGCTCGGAACTCTCTGAAGTTCAAGGATTCGTAGATTCGAAGTACGCTGAACCGAATCCGGCGATGTTTGGGAAGTACAAAGGGAAAAATGTCATCGTGGTTTCATTTGAGTCAGCTCAATCGTTTGCTGTCGGCTTAAAAGCACCGAACGGTCAAGAAATCACACCAAACCTCAATAAACTGATCAAAGACTCACACTATTGGGATAATTTCTATCACAATACCGGACAAGGGAAAACATCGGATGCCGAGTTTATCTTGGAAAACTCGATTTATCCACTCGGTCGTGGATCCGCATTCTTCACAAATGGAGAAAATGAATTCCGCGCTACACCTGAGATGTTAAAAGAAGACGGCTATTATTCAGCTGTTTTCCATGCCAACAACAAATCATTCTGGAACCGGGATATCGTTTACAACAGTTTCGGAGTTGACCGTTTCTTCTCGGAAACCGATTACGATTTAGGTAATCCGGAAGATTTAACAGAGTGGGGATTATTGGACGATAAGTTCTTTGAGCAATCGTTACCGATGCTGAAAGATCTTCCGCGCCCGTTCTACTCGAAGTTCATCACGTTGACGAACCATTATCCGTTTGAAATGCCGAAACCGGAAGATGAGCTCGTACCGCCGCTTGAAACGAGTTCGACGACATTGAATCATTATGTTCAAGCACTCGCTTATCAAGACATGGCACTCGGTAAGTTCATCGAAGGATTAAAGAAAGACGGCACTTGGGATGATACGATTTTCATGGTATACGGCGATCATTACGGAATCTCGACGAATCACAATGCTGCGATGGCGGAATTGTTGAAAAAAGACGAGTTAACACCGTATGATGTGGCTCAATTGCAACGTGTACCGTTCTTGATCCACTTACCTGGACAAGACAAAGGTGTCAAACACGATGATGTCGCGAGTCAAATTGACATCAAGCCGACGTTGTTAAATCTGCTCGGTTACGATTTCAAAGATGAAGTATTGTTCGGAACGGATCTGTTCTCGAAAGAACATAAAGATTACGCGTTGTTCCGGGACGGTTCTGTCGTAACAGATAAGACAGTCTACACACAAGAGACATGTTATGACCGTAAGACCGGTGAAGAAGTCACAGACGAGAAAGACGGCGCTATCTGTAAAGAGTCCGTCAAACAGTCTGAGAAAGAACTAGGTTTATCGGACAAAGTCATCTATGGTGATCTGTTACGTTTCCTTCAAAATTCTAAATAATGCAACAGACGGGAACGATGTATAGTCGTTCCCGTCTTTTTTTTGAGGTATTACTTCCACACTGTCAGGATACAAAAAAGGTCAGCACTCCGATTTGGAATGCTGACCTTTTTTGTGTAAACCATGATTATGACGGAATTCCGCCGAAAATCAATGTCGCAATACCAAACCAACCGAATAAGATAACAGTCAGTCCAGCAAATACGAGTGGAAACATTTGACGTTTCTTAAGTGAACGCAAGACGGCCCACACGCCGACGAGTGCAACGATAAAGAAAAGCCAACCGATTGGTTGATCCAAATGCATGACGTATTCCCCCTTAAAAATCACGTTATGAAGTTCACGAAGATTTCACTTAAATCTCACTTTTTAGTTTAGCCGACTGAGCGAATAAAGTCGAGAGGGGGGACGACGAACTTTCGACAATTTCGTGTATAGTAGAGAAGAATATCAACAAAGGAGTTTGATGAGATGGAAATCGTAAGTATTACTTCAGGTATGGCTTCGGAAAACGGCTATCTTCTTTTTAAAGAAGGAAAATGTTTAGTGATTGATCCGGGAACGGAAGATATGCGTTTTTTTGATGAAATTGAAAAACGCGATGCTAAGGTCGAAGCCATTCTTTTAACACATGCCCACTTCGATCATATTGGCGGTGTCGATATGTTGCGGCGTTTTACGTCGGCTCCGGCATACATTCATCCAAATGAAACGAAATGGTTGTCGAATCCGAATCTGAATGGATCGATTAAGTTCAACATGCCGCCATTAAAGGTGAAGCCGGCAGAACAATTGTTGGCAAGCGGTTCTTTGGAAATTGGTCCGTTTCAGTTTCATGTTTTGGAAACACCGGGACACTCACCGGGCAGTGTGACGTTTTATTTTAAAAAAGAGCAGGTTGCCTTCGCGGGGGATTTGATTTTCAAACGAAGTGTCGGTCGAACGGACCTGGAAGGCGGCGATCAAGACGTACTGATGCGGTCCATCGATCGTGTCATTGCAGAAATACCGCACGATACAACATTTTATCCGGGACATGGACCGGAAACGACGTTACGTCAGGAAATCAAGCACAATCCTTTTTTCTGAAGAAATGAAAAAATCCCTCGTCTTCATTCGAAGGCGAGGGATTTTTGTTCACATTTGGAAGTTGGACCAATACGTGAAGACGATAAAGAATACTGTTAAGTACGCTGCAAAAATGTAGACATACGTTTTTTCAGTCAGGCGAAGATAGCCTAATGCTGCAAAAAATACTGTTTGTGCCAAGAAGACGAAGCCCATAACTAAAAATGAATCCGTATGTTCACTTGAGCTGGCATCTCCACCTAGAGCGCCGATAAATGCCATGACTGCAATGATGCCAGTCCAAAATCCGAGTACGCGGTACATTCTCCCCATTCATATAACCCCCTAAATCCGACAGATAGTCAATATACGTACTTATTTTACCAAGCAAACAATCATCCGTCCATCATGTTCTAGTGTTTGTTAAGGAATAACTGTGAACAAAAGATGAAGTTTGAAAAAAACTTGTACAATAGTTGTACAAAAGGTGTACAAAAGGAAAAATGCGTGGTATAGTTTCTGTAATGAGAAGCGTAGATTTTGAGAGGAGGAGCAATAATGGCGAATGAGTTGATATTTTTCACGTATCCAAGCTGTACATCTTGTCGTAAAACGAAATCATGGTTAAAAGAGGAACATGTTGATGTAGAGGAACGTCATCTGTTCAGAAATGCTCCAACAGTAGATGAGTTGATGGAATTGCTTAAACTTTCAACAGATGGAATCGAAAGTTTACTGGCGACACGCAGCCAAGCATTTAAAGATTTGGGAATTGATGTCGATGACATGAAATTAAGCGAACTACTTCGTTTGATGAGTGACAATCCAAAATTGTTACGCCGTCCAATCATTACTGACGGTAAACAACTTGTAATCGGATACGATAAACCAGGACTCGAGACACTTGCGAAACGTAAAAACCGAATTATTGCCCAAGTATCTTAAAGAAGCCGATTTGTTTCGGCTTCTTTTTTTTTGTATTTTTTGATTAAGGAGGTGTTGGGTTGAGAGAACAGATCAGTCAATTGATTCATCAATTTGAAACGGTTGGAGCGACCGATGTGCATTTTATTCCAGGTGACCAAACGGCACAAGTCATCTGTCGGGCGAATGGCGGGTTAAACGAACAATCCTCGATACCGATTGAACAGTACCGGTCGATCGTCAGTCACATTCGCTATGAAGCCAACCTGAAGGAACAGAATGAACGAATTCCTCAAAGCGGTCTTTATCCTCTGGAAGAGAACGGGATGCGTGTTTCCATCTTACCGAGCCGATATGGTGATGCCATGTCCTGGCGATTTTACCGGGCGGTCGTGTCTGACAAAGTTGCGGCCGGTTTGCTTGATCCTGAAGACGATTTAATCTGGATGAAACAACAAACACATGGATGCATTATCATTTCGGGCACGACAGGAGCGGGGAAAACGACGATGCTTTACTCGTTGATGGCTTCGATGGAAGGGAAACGGATTATTTCGGTCGAAGATCCGATCGAATGCAGCGTACCGGGAATTTTACAGCTGGAGTTAAATGCGAAGGCTGGGTTTGATGCAACCCGGTGCTTTGAAGAAATTCTCCGGGCTGATCCGGACTGGATTGCTTTTGGTGAGGTGAGAACAGCGGAAGCGGCACGATTAACCATCAATGCGGCACTGAGCGGTCATGTCGTGTTGTTTACGCTACATGCAGGATCGATTGCTGAGGCGATGCTGCGATTAAGGACATTAGGTATAACGAAAGAAGAATTATCAGTATGCAAAAAAATCATTCATCTATATCGGGAGGAGGGGAACGTGCGCTGTACCGTCGAAAACTTACAAGCGCTAGCAAAGGTCGGTTCTTAAATCGATTCCATCGCCTCTTGTCAAAAGGAATCTCAACAAAAGAGGCATTGGATATACTGATTCGTTTTGAAGACCCTTTGCTTATTCCGGTCATTCGTGAGATTCAAGAACGATTACAACAGGGCAACCGGCTTTCGTTTGCCCTCGAACCGTTAAACCTGCCGACCGCGTTACAACAATTACTTAGAGTAGGAGATCAAACGGAACGTCCGCTGATGATTTTACGACAAGTCATCCGATTACTTGAGCTTGAAAGTCAGATGAAAAAGAAGTTTTGGAAGATGGCCCGTTATCCAATTGTCTTGGCTGTCAGTCTGCTGTTGCTATTCATGTTTTATGCCCTCTACGTATTTCCTTCCCTGCTCGAGATGTCGAATCCGGCTACCTTACCTCCGTTCGTCCGTCCCCTCATTCATCCTTCCGCCAAATACGTCATGGCATTTGCTCCGCTGACAACGATGGTCGGACTGATTCTTCTGATCCGCCGTATCCCGATAAAACGACTGTTGAGGATGAAGATGATTCAAAAAATGCTTCGTTTGTATTACAGCTATCTGTTTACAATCGAGGTCGGCTCCTTCATCGATGCCGGATTTTCATTGGAAGAAGCTTTTCATGCCTTGGAACAAGGGCAAACCGGTAAAAAGAAACAGATGTACCAGATGTTGCATCACCGTCAAAAAAGCGGTCAACCATTATCGGAAGCGATGCAGGATGAAAACATCATTGATGTTGAAACCGTCGGATTGGTTCATATTGCACGGGAAAGTGGTGATTTAGGCCCTTTATTACTGGAACAGGCAGCATTGTTACATGAATCGATTGAGGAAGAAGTCGAAAAGAAACTGTTGCTGATTGAACCGGCATTGTACGGAGGATTAACCGTGATGACAGGCACACTATTCTTGATTCTGTATTATCCGATCCAACTCGCGATTCAACAACTTCCATTTTAAAGAGACGAGGAGTCGATTAAATGAAACGGTTTATTCAAAATCAACGAGGGTTTACATTGCTCGAAATGGCAGCTGTCCTGCTGATCATTTCTTTGCTTTTACTCGTATTGATTCCGACGATGACGAGCGGGAAAGATCAGGCGAAAGGAGTCAGTTGCGAAGCAAACATCCGTGTCATCCGTTCCGAAGTAAATCTTTACTATGCCAAGGAGAAAAAATATCCGGAATCACTGCAAACCATCAATCGAGGAACGGCGGAAAAACCGAACGAGCTTGCTTGCGATCAGGAGACCTATACGTATGATGCGAAGACTGGGGAACTTACGAAAGTCAAATGACGGATTTACATTAATTGAGATGACGGTTGTCCTAGTAATGATCGGATGCCTGTTAGTGTTACTGTTGCCGACCGTCATTGAGCGGCGGCCGGCCTTGTATACGTTGGAACAGGACATTGGAATACTCGAGCAGGATATCCAAACACTTCGACTGATTCAGTATTCTAAAACGAGTGACCAGAATCAGATGCAGCTTCGTTGGAAAAATGACGGAAAAGGTTATTTGGTCATGGCGAATGACCGGCTGTTATGGCAACGGACGTTTCAACCGGGGCATTCCTGTGTCGTACCTTCAAACGGACGGATCATTTATTTTAAAAGTTATCATTCGACGTATGCCTCGACCTGGGTCTGTCAATCGACGACACAAGCATTTGAAATCAAATTTTTACTCGGCAACTATCAGATGCTGATTCAAAAATTGAGGTGAAAACCGTGAAAAATATAAGTGTTCAGCAACAGGGATTCACACTCCTTGAAGTCGTCTTGTCAATGGTTGCCATCGCGTTTTTCCTGATACTCGCAATCGATCCTGTGTTGTCTGTTCAAAAGCAGAAAAATCAATTGCTGGTCGAAACGCGGCGGCTCGATCAAATGGCATCCGATCAAATCGCAGAAAAAAGAACGGGATACGATATCCGGGAAGGGATGTGGTGTAGTGAGGGGCTCTGTTTGGCGAGCTCAATCCGGAACGACACTCCTCGAAATTTCGTTGGTCCTTTGGCTGAGCCCGCTCTTATTGATTAGTCTGATTGCTATGACACAAATCGTCAGTACCGCACATCAGGAACAGCGGATGGATGAAGAGTTATTTTTCCATACGATTGAACGGCTGATGTGGCGAAGTACTTCTTGTGAGAAGCAGGGGGATGAGGTTCACGGCGTGGACGTCGATCCGGAAGAGGAGCCGATCAAGTGGCGGCTCGTCCGTGTCCAAAATCAAATCCGATTAAAAAAAGAATTTGGAGGCGAACTGACTTATGCCCACGATGTAACGCATTATCAGGTCCGGCAGGAAGGACGGACGCTGATTTTCGAGCTCAATCAGCGTCAACGAACCGTTCAGTGCAAGAACACGGGTTCATCCTGATTCAAACCTTGTTACTCCTGCTCGGGATAGGTGTGGCCATCTTGTTAGGCTGTCATCAGATGGATGAAGCGGTCAAGCAGATTCAACTGGAGAAAGAGGCGTTACAACTCGAGTCGCTGGTACGAGCCGCGACGGACGACTGCCGTCAAGATGAAACCGTTCGGTATCCGATTGGCCGGGTTATCTGTACACGGACAGATAAAGGCTTTAAAATGGAAGCGATACTAGATAACGGACAGAGAATCGAGGCGATCGTTTCGAATGGATAAGGTTTATTTGATTGGTTTTATGGGAACTGGTAAAACAGCGATTGGACGTCACCTTCAGACACGTTACGATGTCGAGGAACTGGATGAACGCTTCGTCCAGGAATACGGTTCGATTACGGATTTCTTCGCAAAATACGGCGAAACAGGATTTCGGGATCGGGAAGTCGAATTGTTACGGAACAGCGAAGCAGAGATTGTCATCACGGGAGGCGGAATTATCGAGCGTTTGGAAAATCGGACGCTCATGCAAGAATCGGGACTCATCATCTGGATTGATACGCCGTTCCATCTGGTCTGGAATCGGATCAGGACAGATCCATCCCGTCCACTTGTCAAATCACGGATGACAGTCGAAAAGTTATTTCGGAGACGGCGTCCCGTTTACGCACGGTTGGCCAATATCCGCTTGGACGGAACAAAAACCGTCCGCGAACTGGCAAAAGAAATTGAATCGATACTGGAGGAGAACGTATGATTTGGATCAATCTTGGAATTATCGTCTTAGCCATCATCGGTCTGGTGATTTTCGGGTTAAGCTTATACAAGAAGAAAATTTCAAAAGATGTGGCAGTGCTCAAACAACTGCTGGAACGTTTTTCAATTCGTCAACAAACGTTGCAGACGGGCATTGATCATACGACAAGCCGGATCGATCAAATTAAAGGAAACATTGATCATTTGGTCGCGGAAGGCAAGCGTGTCGAGCAAGGAGGACGTCAACTCATTGCTGAAGGGCAACGTCTTAAAACAGAAGTTGAACATACTGCCGGACTCAAACCATTTTGAAATGGCTTTCATCGGCTGAATATGAAACAATAGGAGAGAAGGGACTTTGTCCTTTCTCTCTTTCCTTTTGTTCAATTTCCGAATAAACCTAGAATAAAAGATTCGAAATTGGTAGAATGTAATTGAAAGTTGAACAATAAAGAGAAAAGGAATTGAAAATGTTCGTAATTAGGGGGAAAAGTATGAGTCAGACGACATTGAAGAGAACGCCATTGTTCGACATCATTGCACCAACGGGGAAAATGGTCGATTTTGCAGGGTTTGAAATGCCAGTTCTGTTTTCATCCATCAAGGAAGAGCATACAGCGGTGCGGGAACGTGTCGGGATGTTTGATGTATCCCATATGGGCGAGTTATTTGTTTCCGGATCAGATGCGTTAGCGTTTTTGCAACAGACGCTGTCGAATGATATCTCGAAGATTGCGATCGGACAGGCTCAATACAACGTCTTATGTCAAGAAGACGGCGGGACAGTAGACGATTTGTTGGTATATCGTTTGGACGAACAGGATTACCTGCTTGTCGTCAATGCATCCAACATCGAGAAAGATGAAGCACACTTACGTCAGTATCTGACGGGGGACGTGTTGCTTGAAAATCAATCGGATGCCTACGGTCAAATTGCCGTTCAAGGTCCAAAAGCTGTTGAAGTGTTGCAGGAACTGACGGCACTCAAGCTGGAAGACATCAAATTTTTCCGCTTTGCGCAAGGAAAATTGGCTGGAGTCGAGATGCTTGTATCACGCAGCGGTTATACAGGGGAAGACGGATTCGAATTGTATATGCCGTCAGCAGACGCATCAGCGGTCTGGAATGCGTTATTGGAAGCGGATGTCGTACCGTGCGGGCTGGGTGCCCGGGATACGTTACGATTTGAAGCCTGCCTGCCGTTATACGGACACGAGTTATCAGCGACGATTTCACCGATTGAAGCAGGGATGGGATTTGCCGTTAAACCGCAAGTGAAGTCGTTTGTCGGATCGGAAGTCTTGGTGAAACAGAAAGAAGACGGACCGCGTCGTCAATTGATTGGTCTTGAACTGACGGATAAAGGGATCGCTCGTCAAGATGCTCCTGTTTTGGTAAATGGGGAAACTATCGGATTCGTTACGACGGGTACATTACCACCGACAATCGGTAAAGCCATTGCGTTAGCACTTGTGCCGACGGAATATGCGACCGAGGAAACATTTGAAATCGAAGTACGCGGAAAAAAACTGGCAGCAAAACGAATTGATACGCCATTCTATCGCCGGAGCAAATAAGGGGGACATAAAAGATGGATTTTCGTTATTTACCGATGACGCAAGAAGATGAAAAAGAAATGTTACAGACGATTGGTGCAGACTCGATAGAAGACCTGCTTGCCGATATTCCGGCAAGTGTACGCGACCAAGGGACGTTGGAAGAAGTGGGCATTCCGTTACCGGAAACTGACTTGATTCGAACGCTCTCGAAACTTGCCGATCAAAACATGAATACGAAACAGTACCCGTCTTTCCTCGGTGCCGGCATTTATGACCACTATGCACCGGCTGTCGTCAACCATATGTTACTCCGGTCTGAGTTCTACACGGCGTACACGCCGTATCAGCCTGAAATTTCGCAAGGGGAGCTGCAGGCAATCTTCGAGTACCAAACGATGATCTGTGAACTGACAGGAATGGATGTCGCGAACTCTTCCATGTATGACGGGATCACCGCACTGGCTGAAGCGGCGATGCTTGCCTGTGCCCACAAGAAGAAAAAAACAATCGTTCTCTCGGATGGTATCCATCCGGAAGCACACGATGTCGTACGGACATATGCAAACGGTCCGGGGCTTGAAGTGGAGACGCTGCCGCTCGTGAATGGGGAAACGGCGATTGCGAACCTGGATGCACTGGAGGATGTCGCCTGCGTCATCGTACAGTATCCGAACTTCTATGGACGTGTCGAAGACTTACAGGCACTGGCGGACGCGACACATGCGAAAGGCGGTCTATTCATTGTCTCGGCCAATCCGCTTGCGCTCGGTTTGTTAGAGGCGCCTGGTAAGCTCGGCGCCGACATTACGATCGGGGACTGCCAACCATTCGGTATTCCGCAGAGCTTCGGTGGACCGACGTGTGGATACTTCACGACGACAAAAGCCTTGATGCGAAAAATTCCGGGACGTCTTGTCGGTCAGACAGTCGATGAGGACGGAAAACGCGGGTTCGTCCTGACGTTACAAGCACGTGAGCAACACATACGTCGTGATAAAGCGACTTCGAATATCTGTTCGAACCAGGCCTTAAACGCTTTGGCTGCATCAATTGCAATGAGTGCACTGGGAAAACGCGGAATCCGTGAACTGGCAACCCGCAACCTCCAGACGGCCTACGCCTTGAAAAAATCATTGATTCAAGCAGGCTTCCACATCGTGGACGACGGTCCGAGCTTCAATGAATTTGTCGTTGAATTACCGATCGATGCGACACAAGCAAGCAAACAGTTATTAAAAGCCGGGATCATCGGTGGACTGCCGCTTGGTACGTTCGACGAAAGCCGGAGCAACCAAATGCTCGTTTGTGCGACTGAACTACGGACAAAAGAAGAATTGGATCAATTCGTGACTGCGTTAGGAGGACTGACTCATGCATAAAACTAGTGAACAGACATTGATTTTTGAAATCTCAAAAGCCGGTCGTGTCGCCTACAGTTTACCGCTTCCGACGGTTGATGAAGTAGCGGCGGAAGAATTACTGCCTGCCCATTTGCTGCGCCAGGAAGACGTCGAGTTGCCGGAAGTGTCCGAACTCGATCTTGTCCGTCACTATACAGCGCTTTCGAACCGAAATCACGGGGTCGATTCCGGTTTCTATCCGCTTGGTTCATGTACGATGAAATACAATCCGAAAATCAATGAAGATATGGCACGTCTCCCTGGATTCGCCCATATCCACCCGTTGCAACCGGTTGAGAGCGTTCAAGGGGCTCTCGGACTGATGTACGATTTACAAGAAAAACTTGCCGTCATTACCGGTATGGACGAAGTGACGTTGCAACCGGCAGCGGGAGCGCATGGTGAGTGGACGGGATTAATGTTGATCAAAGCTTATCACCATGCCCGGGGTGACTTTAAACGGACGAAAGTTCTCGTCCCGGACTCCGCCCACGGAACAAATCCGGCATCGGCTTCTGTCGCTGGTTTTGATACGGTGACCGTCTTATCTGACGAGCGCGGATTAGTTGACCTAGCTGACCTAAAGAGTAAAGTCGGGGAAGATACGGCCGCATTGATGCTGACGAACCCGAATACGCTTGGTCTGTTTGAGTCGGATATCGTTGAGATTGCGAAAGCGGTCCATGAAGCCGGAGGAAAACTGTACTATGACGGCGCGAATTCAAATGCAATCATGGGAATTGCACGTCCGGGAGACATGGGCTTTGATGTCGTCCACTTGAATCTCCATAAGACGTTTACGGGTCCTCACGGCGGCGGCGGTCCGGGTTCAGGTCCGGTCGGTGTCAAAAAAGATTTGATTCCGTATCTGCCAAAACCGATTGTTGCCAAGACAGCAGAAGGTTTTGTACTCGATTACGACCGTCCGGAATCAATCGGACGTGTCAAACCGTTCTACGGAAACTTCGGTATCAACGTTCGGGCCTACAGTTATATCCGGACAATGGGAGGCGCAGGACTTGCCCGCGTTTCAAAAGAAGCCGTCTTGAATGCCAATTATATGTTGGCACGTCTGAAAGGCGCATATGATGCCCCTTATGATGTCTATTGCAAACACGAATTTGTCCTGTCGGGCCGTCGTCAAAAAGCACTTGGGGTACGGACACTCGATATCGCAAAACGTCTGCTTGACTTCGGATATCATCCACCGACGATTTACTTCCCGTTGAACGTCGAAGAGTGTATCATGATCGAACCGACAGAAACCGAATCGAAAGAGACGCTTGATGCCTTCTGTGATGCGATGCTCCAGATCGCAAAAGAAGTGGAAGAAACACCGGACGTCGTCTTGAACGCACCGCATACGACGGTCGTTAAACGAATGGATGAGACATTAGCGGCCCGCAAGCCGATTTTACGTTATCAGCCGAAACAAGAAGTACACGTTTAAACCAAAAAACCATCCCGCGTCTCAGTTGACGGGGATGGTTTTTGTTATGAAATAAGAGGAATCAGCTGCGTTTGACTTTTCCAGTCCACTGCTTGAAGCCGCCTTTAAGTTGATACAGATTTGTATAACCTGCTTTTTTCAGGACTTTGGCCGCTTGCGACGAACGCATGTTGCCTTGGCAGTACAAATAGATCGGCATGTCCTTGCGTAATTCTTTAGCGCGCATTTTCATCTGACTGACCGGTATGTTACGGGCTCCGATGATATGTCCGCCTTTGAATTCCTGTGTCTCGCGGACATCCACGATTTGTGCTTTCCGGTAATTTGCCCGGAATTCTTCTTGTGAAAGTTTTGTAATTCCTTTGACCGGCATGAAGCGCCATACGATATAAGCGATCAAAGCCACCCATAATACGATCGTGATGATTGTACTGATTTCCATATCTAAGTTCCAACCCCTTCGTTCATATAACATCTTTACCATTATAGTAAACGAAATCGATTTCGGCAATCGACTCGTCGTTGCGCAGGATAGAAAGGGTCTGATACACTAATACGGAAACGTTTCTGGGGGTGTTCACTTGATCAGAGAGTGGCAAGTATTGACGACTGAAAGAATGGAACCGGCATTAAACATGGCAATTGATGAAGCTTTAATCGGTTTTGTCGGTCGCGGCGAAGTGGCACCGACACTTCGTTTTTATTCATGGGAACCAAGAGGGTTAAGTGTCGGTCATTTCCAACGGGCGACTAAAGATATTGACCGAAACCGGATCGAGGCACTGGGGATTCCGATCGTTCGCCGGATGACCGGCGGCCGGGCCGTCCTGCATGCGGATGAATTGACGTACAGTGTGATTCTTCCCGAACAGATGGAAGGGGTCCCGAAAACCGTCATTGAAAGTTACCGGATGCTGACAGAAGGAATCCGTAAAGGGTACCATCATCTAGGCATTCCCGTTGAATTTTCGGTTCCGATGACAGAGGAAGAAAAAGAAGAATTACGAAAACCGAAGTCTGCCGTCTGTTTTGATGCGGCATCGTATTACGAACTTGCGGTCGGGAAACGAAAAGTGGCAGGAAGTGCACAAGTCCGGCATCAAGGGGTCGTGTTGCAACATGGTTCCGTGCCGCTGTCAGTGGATGAAGGGGAATTGTTTGATTGCTTTCTTTACGAAGATGAGACGATGCGTGAACGAATGAAAACGCGATTCGCCGGAAAAGCGGTTGCTTTAAATGAGTTGGCAGGACGCTCCGTTTCATTCGAAGAAGTCCGTGTTGCATTTTTAAAAGGATTTGAAGAAACGCTTCAATTGACGTTCACGCCTCTTGAGTTCAACAACACCCAATGGCAGGAAATTGAACGTTTGGCAGAGAAGTATCGTAGTGAAGAATGGAACTGGAAGCGCTAAAGAGATGGATTGGAAGGTGATGTCGTGCCGACTCCGAGTATGGAAGATTATTTAGAACAGATTTATATGTTGATTGAAGAAAAAGGATATGCCCGTGTGTCCGATATTGCAGAACTGTTAGGTGTTCATCCGTCGTCCGTCACGAAGATGGTGCAGAAGTTAGACCGGGAAGAGTATCTGGTCTACGAAAAGTACCGCGGATTGATGCTGACGGCAAAAGGACGGAAAATCGGAAAACGTCTTGTCGAACGGCATGCGTTGTTGGAAGATTTTCTGCGCCTGGTCGGAGTAGATGAATCATTGATCTACAAAGACGTGGAAGGGATCGAACATCACATCAGTATTGAAGCGCTCGATAAGATCAACGGGATGATTCAATTTTTTGCCGAACGTCCTGAATTACAAGAAGAATTTCAAAAACACCAGCAAGTACACCCGGAAGAATAAGTGTACTTGTTTTTTTTGTATCAAAATTCTTAAAAGACGAACGATATATAATAAAATATCGTTATAGTACGGTTAATCGGCATCGAATATGCTATACTGACCGTGAAATCATCGAAGGGGGTGACGGATGGGGATCCATCCGGTTATGGAAATCGTGATTAAGGAAAAGTTGGTATCAGAGTCGGAACTTGCAGCCAAAGTAAAAGAACTTGCCGTTGCAATTGAACGTGATGCCGCAGGACGGCAAATTGTTTTGGTCGTCGTGTTAAAAGGATCGATGGTATTTGCTGCTGATTTGATGCGTGAAATCAAAGGCAGTGTCCAAATCGATACGGTTGCCTGTTCATCGTATGGGGCTAAAACCGTCTCGTCAGGACGCGTCCAGTTGAAAAAGGACTTGGATCTTGATGTCGAAGGGAAATACGTCGTCGTCGTCGAGGACATCATCGATACCGGACATACCTTAAGTTTCTTGTGTGAACACATGAAGCTGCATAAACCGGGTGTCTTGAAAATTTGTACGTTACTCGACAAGCCGGCACGACGGGAAGTACCGCTCGATGCCGATTATGTCGGATTTGAGATTCCCGATTATTTTGTGGTTGGTTATGGTATTGATTGTGCCGAGGAGTATCGGAATCTGCCGTATGTGGGTTGGGTTGAAACGGATTAAAAAAACAGTAGCTGTGTGCCTTCGAGGCACACAGCTACTGTTGATTTGTTTAAAAAGCACGTTTTTTCTTTTTGCCTTTTTTTCCTTCGATGACAGTCAAATGTGGTGCTTTTGATCGGTCGCGAAGGGGGCGGACTTTACTAGAAGCAGCCGTTTTCGTTGTTTTAACCGGCTTCTTCTTAAAATCGGTCCGGCGGGGTGAAGGATTGTTTTTAGCGTACATTTTTTTAGACTGCGCAACAGATTTTCGATATTGAGAATTTGTGCTGCTGTTGACGCTGTTGCGTGTTAAAAATTTAAACAGCAAGAAGATGATTCCAGCTGTAATCGCAAAAAACAGTAATTGTGAAAACAGACTACCGGGATCATTGGCGAGCTTATATCCAAAGCCGACGAACGCAAACAGTAACACGACAAGTGCGAATGTAGAACCAATCCGTTGTCTAATCATATTATCACCCCTGTTATCAATTAACCAAGTGCATTCTCATGTAGGTTATGTTCCTGTTTTTCGAGTGCTTCAAACGCGTAAATCGCAACCTCGATCTGAGAATCATCCGGTTCTTTTGTCGTCAAGTACTGTAACCATAGGCCGGGCAAGGCGATGACGCGTAAACCTCTAATACTTTGGGCTTTATTTGTTAATTGTAAAACCTCAAAAGATAAACCGATGACAACAGGAAGTAACGCAATCCGGCAAACGAGACGTAACCATAACGGGTCGGTCGGGACGATTAAATAAACGAAAAAGCCGACGATGACGGTGAAAATCAAGAAACTTGAACCGCAACGGTAATGCAGGCGACTGCTGGTCCGGACGTTTTCGACCGTCAATGGCCTTCCACTTTCGACACAGTTGATGACTTTATGTTCGGCACCGTGATATTGAAACAGCCGTTTGACGAGCGGAGTCAAGGAAATCAGATAAAGATAACTGAAAAGTAACGTCAACTTGATTACAGCTTCCAGTACATTTTGAATCACATGACCGGACAGCGCCGGGAAGTAACTGAACAGAGAAGCTAGAAAAGCCGGAAGCAGTGTAAACATCAGCTTTCCGAAAAAGAACGACAGTACACCGAGGACAGCGACACCAAGCCATTTCGTCAGTTGACCTTGGGAAGCCTCTTCCGGCTCTTCTTCCCCCGGATTGACCCCGTACCGGTCACTGGCAAAGTTCATATGACTTGCCCCGTTCGCGGACGATTCGACTAAGGCAAACAATCCGCGGATCAACGGGATTTTTTTACCGACGGCGATTCGTGGCCGGATCGGTTTTTTTTGTTCGAACGTTTCAATCGTATCGTCATTTCGACGAATGGCTGAGACGGCATGTGTGGCATTTTGGAACATGACCCCTTCGACGATGGCTTGTCCACCGACGGGCGCTTGAGCAGTTTTCATAGAGCAACGCATCCCATCTTCAAATAAAATATCGTGTACCGTCATTTTACTCGATTTAGTAGAAAAACACTATGCTCAGCTGTTAATAGCAGTCGAAAATTTAGGAGGCGGAAAACGACTTATGATACAATAACAGAGACAATCTGGAGGTGATGAAATGCAGATTTTAGTCTTGAATGGACCGAACTTGAATTTGCTCGGGACACGGGAACCGGATACATATGGCACGCAAACACTATCGGATTTGGAAAGTCTGGTCCGGACTCGTTTTAAAGATGTTGATTTTCAGTTCGCCCAGTCAAATCATGAAGGAGAATTGATCGACTATTTACACGGAGCGCGCGGATATGACGGAATCGTCTTCAATGCGGCGGCTTACACGCATACGAGTGTTGCGTTGCGTGATGCGATCGCGGCAATCGATGTACCGACGATTGAAGTTCATTTATCAAACGTTCATGCACGGGAAGCATTTCGGCATCATTCGATGCTTGCACCGGTTTGCCGAGGAGTCATCAGCGGATTAGGGATGACAGGTTACTTGCTCGCAATCGAAGCATTGATTCAACCGTCTACATAATCAAAGGGGGAAACAGACATGAAACATCGTATTGAAGCACTTCAAACAGCTCTTAAAGAACGTGATTTACCAGGTCTTCTTGTGACGAAGGCAGAAAATATCCGATATATTTCTGGATTCACCGGTTCGAGCGGTGCATGTCTCGTGACGGCTGAACAAGCTTATTTCGTGACGGATTTCCGTTACACGGAACAAGCCGCGGATCAAGTGAAGGGAATGGAAATCGTCCAGATTGAACGGTCAATCCCTGAAACAATGGGTGAATTGATGGCTGGAGCCCGTGTGCGTGCAGTCGGCGTTGAAAAAGATGCGATGACACTCGGCGCATTCGAAGCGTTCGATCAAGCATCTTCCGTGGAATTGGTTCCGACGACTGGAATCGTTGAAAACCTACGCTTGATTAAGGATTCGTCAGAGATTAAGATGATTAAGGAAGCGGTGGATTTAGCAGATGCGACGTTCCACCACATCTTGACGTATATTCAAGCTGGCCGGACAGAGCTTGAAGTCTCGAACGAACTCGAGTTCTTCATGCGTAAACACGGTGCGACGTCGTCGTCATTCGATACGATTGTTGCGTCTGGATATCGTTCAGCGTTGCCACACGGTGTCGCCAGTTCGAAAGTAATCCAGTCAGGTGAACTTGTGACGCTTGATTTCGGTGCATTGTTGAACGGATATGTTTCGGATATCACGCGTACTGTGGCCGTCGGACCGATCAGTCCGGAGTTACAAACGATTTACGATACGGTTCTCAAAGCGCAGCTCGCAGGCGTTGACGGGTTACGTCCGGGAATCACTGGAATTGAAGCAGACGCTTTGACGCGTGACATCATCAAGGATGCAGGATATGGGGAATATTTCGGTCATTCGACGGGGCATGGAATCGGGTTGGAAGTACATGAAGGACCAGGATTGTCATTCCGTTCTGAAACGAAACTGCAACCTGGGATGATCGTGACGGTTGAACCGGGCATTTACGTACCGCAAGTCGGAGGATGTCGGATTGAAGATGACGTCTTGATCACCGAGTCAGGGCGTGAAATTCTTTCGTCTTCACCAAAAGAACTCATCACACTGTAAAACGGCAAGATCAACATTTAGGAGGAACTTTTCATGGTATCAGTAAACGATTTAAAAACAGGACTTACAATTAAAACATCAGACGGAATGATTTGGCAGGTTCTTGAATTCCAACACGTTAAACCGGGTAAAGGGGCAGCATTCGTCCGGACGAAAATGCGTAACATCCGTAACGGAAACATTCAAGAGATGACATTCCGTGGTGGCGAACGTGTCGAGCGTGCCCACATCGAACGCAACAAAATGCAATATCTCTATCCGATGGGGGAAACATATGTCTTCATGGATACAGAATCATACGAACAACTTGAATTGACAACGGCTCAAGTTGAAGCGGCACTCCCGTTCCTTCTAGAAAACATGGAAGTTCAAATCGCGATCTACAACGGTGAAGTTCTCGGAATCGAATTGCCGAACACGATCGTCATGACAATTGTTGAAGCAGAGCCGGGCGTCAAAGGCGATACAGCTTCAAACGTTAAGAAAAATGCAACGGTTGAAACGGGACATATTATCCATGTACCACTCTTCATCGAAGCAGGAGAAAAAGTAACAGTTGATACACGTACTGGTGATTTCACAGGGCGTTACAACGGATAATCAAGTTTTCGAAACGCCTATTCCTCCTCGACTTGGACGGATGGGCGTTTTTTCCTTTTGTCTTAACTTGCGTCCTTTGGTATGACCAGTTAATATTAGTATTTGAGTAGGCATTAGCACCTGGTATAATATTAAAGTATAATAATAAAGGTGAATGTTGAGATAGGGGATGAAGAAAAATGAAAATCGATCAGTTGAAGCAAGTACTCGAAATGTTGGACCAATCGAGTGTCAATGAACTTTCTCTTGAAACCGATACGTATAAGTTAAAATTAAAAAAACAAAATGATAATATCGTGGTCTCACACGAAGCACCGGCCCGCGTGGCAACGCCGGCGCCGCAAGCTGCGACAGTCACAGCAGAACCAGCTCCGGAAGAACAGAGCGTTGAAGCCGACACGGTAACGATCAATGCATTGATGGTCGGGACGTTTTATTCGCGTCCGAATCCGGACAAACCTTCGTTCGTCAAAGTCGGCGACAAGATCGAAGTCGGTCAAGTCGTCTGTGTCTTAGAAGCAATGAAACTATTTAATAATCTGAACTCGGAAGTAGCCGGAACAGTCGTCGAGATTCTCGTCGCAGATGGAGACCTTGTTGAATTCGGACAACCTCTCTTCCGGATTCGTCCTTGAGCGGGGTGATGGCAATGGAAAAACTTTTAATCGCGAACCGGGGCGAGATTGCAGTCCGGATCATTCGAGCTGCAAAAGAACTTGGCATTCAGACGGTCGCCGTTTATTCGACAGCGGACCGGGATGCCTTGCACGTCCGTTTAGCAGATGAAGCATATTGTATCGGAGATGTCAGTTCGACTGCTTCTTACTTGAATGTCACGAATATCCTGGCGGTCGCGACTAATCGGAACGTCACGATGATTCACCCGGGATACGGTTTCCTGGCTGAGAATGTTGATTTTGCCGAGATGTGTGAAGCATGTGGCATCAAATTCGTCGGACCGACATCGGCTGCTATCCGTCAGATGGGAATCAAGGATGTCGCAAAACAAACGATGATTGCCTGCGGCGTACCTGTCGTACCCGGTTCTGCCGGTACGGTCACAGACGAGGAAGCCTTACAATTGGCGGATGAGATCGGCTATCCGGTCATCATCAAAGCGACTGCCGGTGGAGGCGGACGAGGCATCCGTGTCGCCCGTTCACAAGAAGAACTTGTAACCGGCCTGGATGAAACACGCCGTGAGGCAAAGCAGGCGTTTGGAAACAGTGAAGTGTATCTCGAGCGTTTCATCGAAGAATTTCGTCATGTCGAAGTTCAAGTACTCGCCGATCGTCACGGAAACGTGATCCATCTCGGGGAGCGGGATTGTACCGTCCAACGCCGGATGCAAAAGCTGATTGAGGAAGCACCATCACCTGCTGTCAGCCCTGCAACCCGTCTGAAGATGGGCGAAGCGGCAGTCAAAGCGGCGAAGGCGATTGACTACACCGGTGCCGGGACGATCGAATTCATCTTTGTGGAAGAAACGGAAGAATTTTTCTTCATGGAAATGAATACGCGAATCCAGGTTGAACATCCGGTGACGGAAATGATTACAGGATTTGATCTTGTTCAGGCACAACTCCAGGTGGCACTCGATCACCCGTTAGCTGTTCAACAGCAGGATATTGAATTCCGTGGTCATTCGATTGAATGCCGGATCAATGCCGAAGATCCTGATCATGACTTCCGTCCGCATGCCGGACGCGTCACACAATATGTCGCACCGGGTGGAATGGGCGTCCGGATTGATAGTGCCGTATATCCGGGGTATATGATTCCTCCGTACTATGACTCGATGGTCGCTAAGCTGATCGTTCATGCCGAAACGCGTGAAGAAGCCTGTGCGAAGATGGAACGGGCATTGTCCGAGTTTTGGATTGAAGGTGTCAAAACAACGATACCTTTCCATCAACAAGTGTTGGCACATCCCGTATTCCGTCGTGGAACGTTTACGACGAAATTTACAGAACGTGAACTAAAAGCAGAAATCGTGAAGTAATCGTGGACGGGAGTCGATTGTATTTAACTCCCGTCTTTTTGCCGTTCTCTATGTTTTTTGAAAAAAGAATGTGCTAAACTAATTGATTGAGAACGATAAAAAAAGGAGCACGTAAAATCATGATGAAAAGACATATGGCACGCGAACTGGCAGTACAGTCTTTGTTCCAAATGGAACTCTCGGATCTGTCTGCACAAGAAGCCATTGAATTCGCAGTAGAAGGTAAAGAATATGATACGTTTGTGACACGATTGGTTGAAGGAGTCGAAGCAAACAAACCGGAAATTGATCAAAAGCTGCGTGCTGCGCTCGTGAACTGGTCATTTGAGCGTCTCGGAAACATCGAACGGACGATTCTTCGTCTTGCGGTGTATGAACTGTTGTTTGAAGCGAAGATTCCAGTCCGGGTAACCATCAATGAAGCAATCGAATTAACGAAAGCTTTTGCCGATGAAGAAGCAACAAAAATCGTCAACGGTGTGCTCGGAAAAGTAGCGCAAGAAGTGGAACAAAACGGTTTGAAAGAAAACCCGCAAAGCAACTAATTTAAAAACAGAGAAGTTTGATCAGGCAAAGAGTGAAGCGAATATTTTTGGGGGAGTGGACAAAATCATGGCAGTCGTAATCGATGGGAAACAAGTCGCACAATCGTATCGTTTGAAACTGAAAGAAGAAGTCGCACGTCTGAAAGAAGAACGTATTCAACCGAAACTGACCGTCATCTTAATCGGAGAAGATCCAGCCAGTCAATCGTATGTCCGTGGTAAAGAAAAAGCGGCGCAGGAGATTGGGATGGATTCCGATTTGATCCGATTACCGGAAGAGACAAAAGAATCGGAATTGCTTCACTTGATTGAACGGCTGAATGCCGATGCCAGCGTACACGGTATTCTCGTTCAATTACCTTTGCCAAAACATATTGATGAGAGTAAGGTCATCTTCGCCATCGCTCCAGAAAAAGATGTCGATGGTTTCCATCCGGTCTCGGTCGGGAAAATGATGATCGGTGAACCTACTTTCTTGCCATGTACACCAAATGGTATTTTGCATCTCGTCAAGGAAATGAATGTTCCGATTGCCGGTCGTCATGTCGTTGTCGTCGGTCGAAGCCAAATCGTCGGTAAGCCGGTCGGAATGCTGTTTTTAAATGAATCAGCGACCGTGACGTATTGTCACTCGAAGACGGCAGATCTCGGTGCGATGACCCGTCAGGCGGACATTCTGATTGTCGCTGTCGGTGTGCCGAAATTGATTACTGCCGATATGGTCAAGCCGGAAGCCGTCGTCATCGACGTCGGTGTCAACCGGGTCGACGGAAAATTAGTCGGAGATGTCGAATTTGAAGCAGTGAAAGAAGTCGCCTCGATGATTACACCAGTTCCTGGTGGGGTCGGGCCGATGACGATCACGATGTTGCTTCACAATACGATCGAGGCAGCGAAATGACGAATCCTCTCCAGGTTTCCGAACTCGTCCAATATGTGAAACGGGAACTCGAGAACGACTCGTTGCTCCAACAAGTCCAGGTGGTGGGAGAAGTGTCGAACTTTAAACGACACTCTTCCGGTCACCTTTATTTTACGTTGAAAGATGAACAGTCGCGGATGAAAGCGGTCATGTTCGCCCGGGATGCGAGTCGTGTCAAGACGGACATCCGGGACGGAGCCCGTGTCATCATTACGGCTCGGATTTCGGTTTATGTCGCATCGGGTGAGATGCAGCTTTACGTCGAACGGATGATGGAAGACGGTGTAGGAGCCCTTTACGAAGCCTATGTCCAGCTAAAAGAGGATGTCGAGGCCCGCGGATGGTTTGAAGCGGAACAGAAACTGCCGTTACCGGCTTTCCCGCAAAAAATCGGCATCGTAACCTCGCCGAAGGGAGCCGCCCTTCATGATATCGCGACGACGTTACGTCGCCGTTATCCGCAAGCCGCTATTGTTTTTGCGCCGGTTCTCGTTCAAGGGAAAGAGGCCGCACCCCAAATCGTCCGTGCCATTGAATGGATGAACGAACATCAGGCATGTGACGTGATGATCATCGGTCGTGGTGGCGGATCGATTGAGGAATTGTGGGCGTTTAACGAAATGCCGGTCGTAACAGCCATTCATCAGTCGCGGATTCCGATCGTGTCAGCAGTCGGTCACGAAACAGACTTTACGATTGCGGATTTTGTTGCAGATGTCCGGGCGGCGACGCCGACTGCCGCAGCAGAACTCGTGACGCCGGAAGCAGCGGAACTTGCGAAGCGTCTCAATGAACTGAATCGGAGATTGACGCGCCATTACGCCCAGTACATCACCGAACGTAAGGATCAAGTCCAGCGGCTGGCAACGAGTTACGGCTTGAAGTCTCCTCGTGTCTTGTTAGGTTTGAAACAGGAACGGTTGGACCGGGCAGAGATGGGACTGAACCGGATCGGAAAACAGATGTTGCAGTCGAAGCAACAAGCCTTGACGGATCAGGTGAACCGGTTTGCCCGAATCGCGATGCAGGAACGTTTGGCGGAACAAGGACGCCAGTTGGTCCGGACACGGAAACAGCTGGAACGGATCCATACCGTCCTCCGCACGAAGCAGGATCGGTTGCATCAAATGATTGCCCGCCTTGACTCGGTCAGCCCGACGCAAGTCATGTTGCGTGGGTATACCTACGTCGAGCAGGACGGCCGACTCGTCCGTTCCGTAACAGAATTGTCAGATCAGACCTTCCGGGTTCAGTTTCATGACGGGAGTATCCTAGCGAAACGAGAGGATGAAGAAGATGGAAACAGAACAATCCTTTGAAGCCGCTTTAGAGCGGTTGGAAGAAATCGTCGAATTACTGGAAGCGGGTGAAGCACCGCTTGAGCAAGCGATGAATTTGTACGAGGAAGGCGTTAAATTGACGGCACTCTGTCAAGGAAAGCTGTCGACGGCAGAAAAACGGCTCGATCAAATCTTGGAACAAGATGGCACGTTACGTGAAAAAGGGGGATCACAATGATTGTCTTAACAGAGTGGAAAACGCAGGTGGAGCAAGCACTGGAAACTTTCATGAACCGTCTCGAAGCACCGGATCGTCTGCGGGAAGCGATGCTGTATTCCCTTGACGCAGGGGGGAAACGTGTCCGGCCGGCATTGATTTATGCTGTCCTCGATGCTTACGGCGTCGATCGTAAGACGGGTGACGCAACAGCGGCGGCGCTTGAGATGATTCATACATATTCATTGATTCATGATGATCTACCGGCGATGGACGATGATGATATGCGACGCGGACGTCCGACCAATCATATTGAATTCGATGAGGCGACCGCCATTCTCGCAGGGGATGCGTTACTGACGAATGCCTTTACGTGTCTACTCGAAACGACGGCCGCAGCGGAAGTTAAAGTGAAATTACTCGAGCGACTCGCAGCAGCAGCGGGTGCAGCCGGGATGGTCGGCGGTCAACTGGATGACATGCTTGGAGAGCGCGGAGGAATCAGTGATGCGGAAGAACTGGAATCGATTCACCGCCGGAAAACAGGAGCCTTGTTGATTTTTGCAGTCGAAGCAGGCGGCATTTTAGCCGGAGTCGCAGATGAGGATCTCGAACAGTTGAAACGGTACGGCCGTCATCTCGGAATTGCTTTCCAAATTCAAGACGACATCCTGGATGTGACCGGAGATGCTGACAAAATCGGGAAACCGGTTGGCAGTGATGAAGGAAATGACAAAGCAACTTATCCGAAACTGTTGGGTCTTGACGGGGCGAAACGGGCACTTGCAGCCCAAGTGACGGCAGCGAATGAAGCAATCGAGGCTCTTTCCGTCGAAGCGACACCGCTTAAGGATTTGCTCGACTTCGTCGTCAAGCGTGACCATTAAGAGAGGCGGCGTAGTAAGCCGTCTTTTTTTATGCGCCGGGAATGTGGCGTTCGCAAGATTGTTCTAGTACAATGTAGGGTACAAACCATATAAGAATGCAAGGGAAAGAGGCGGTAAGGTATGAAGTTGACAGAGATACAGGATCCGTCATTTTTAAAGCGTATGTCAGTCTCGGAATTAGAACTGTTCGCAGGTGACATCCGACGCTTTTTGATTGAAGAATTAGCAACGACAGGTGGACATTTAGCACCGAATCTAGGTGTCGTCGAACTGACATTGGCGCTTCACCGCGAATTTGACAGTCCGAACGATAAATTCGTCTGGGATGTCGGACACCAAGCATACGTGCATAAAATTTTGACAGGACGGGCAGGTCAGTTTGATACGCTGCGTCAACACAAAGGGTTATGCGGATTCCCGAAACGCAACGAGAGCGTTCATGACGTCTGGGAAACAGGCCACAGTTCGACCTCACTTTCGGCAGCGATGGGGATTGCTGTGTCAAATGAACTAAAAGGTAATGATGACCGGGCGATCGCCATTATCGGGGACGGTGCGTTGACAGGCGGAATGGCACTCGAAGCATTGAACCATATCGGAGCGGAACAACAAAACGTCATCGTCATCTTAAACGACAACGAGATGTCGATCGCACCGAATGTCGGGGCGATGCATCAGATGTTAGGAAGAATCCGTTCTTCGCGCAAAGTCCGTTACGCGCAAGATGAGCTCGAAACATTGATTAAAAAAATCCCGTTAATCGGCGGAAAGCTTGAAAAAGGCGGCGAGAAGCTGAAAGAAGCGGTCAAAGGAGCACTCGTTCCAGGTATGTTCTTTGAAGAACTCGGTTTTAATTATTACGGACCGGTCGATGGTCATGATTTAACGGACTTAATCGAACAGCTGAACTATGTGAAGAAAGAAGAAGGGCCTGTCCTGCTTCATGTCATCACGAAAAAAGGAAAAGGCTACCGTCCGGCTGAATACGACGGCATCGGCACATGGCACGGTCTAGGACCGTACAAAATCGAGTCAGGCGAAGTCATCAAAGGGAAATCAAAAGCACCAAGTTATTCGTTCACAGTGGCAGATACGTTGACGAAGATGGCCCGTGAGGATGATAAGTTAACTCTGATTACACCGGCGATGAGTGTCGGATCGAAACTCGACTGCTTTGAAAAAGAATTCCCGGAACGGATGTTTGATGTCGGGATTGCGGAGCAACATGCCGTAACATTTGCTGCCGGTCAGGCAACACAAGGCATGAAGCCGGTCGTCTCGATTTATTCGACCTTCTTCCAGCGTGCATACGACCAACTCGTTCATGACGTCGCACGCCAGAACCTCGATGTGACGTTCACAATCGACCGTTCGGGTCTCGTCGGTGCGGACGGCGAAACACACCAAGGTGTCTTTGATATCGCCTTCATGCGTCACGTACCGAATATCCGGATTGTCATGGCGAAAGATGAGAATGAACTGCAACACCTTCTCTATTCGGCTGTTAAATACGAAGGACCGATTGCCGTCCGTTTCCCACGCGGAGAAGGCATCGGTGTTCCGATGGATGAGACACTCCATGAAATTTCGCTTGATACATGGGACGTCGAACGCGAAGGAACGGATGTCGCCATCATGGCATTCGGTCCACAAGTACAGGACGCCTTGAAAATTGCGGAACTTCTAGAAGGGGATGTATCGGTACGGGTCATCAATGCCCGGACGATTAAACCACTGGATGAAAAAATGTTGAATGCATTATACGCGGAAGGTATTCCACTCGTAACGCTTGAAGAAGCGGTGCTCAAGGGCGGATTCGGTTCAGCTGTTCTCGAACATGCCAATGAACAGGAAGCTTTCCCGCGCGTCAAACGATTTGGTATCCCGGATTGGTATATCGAGCATGGCGGTGTCAACGAATTGTTAGAAGAAATCGGATTATTACCTGGACAAATTGCGGAAGAAGTCCGCTCATTTGTCAATCAAGGAAAGAAACAGAGTGTGTAACGATTAATGGAAACTGTAAAAAAAATCCGCCTCGACGTTCTGCTCGTCGAGCGCGGTTTATGTGAAACACGTGAAAAAGCAAAACGGACCATTATGGCAGGTCTTGTATTCAGTGGCACGGAACGGCTGGAGAAAGCCGGTGAAAAAGTAAAATCAGACATCGATTTGACGGTCAAAGGTCAAGTCATGCCATACGTCGGTCGCGGTGGATACAAGATGGAAAAAGCATTAGCGGTATTCGATATCGATGTATCCGGACGGACCGGTCTTGATATCGGTTCTTCGACAGGCGGGTTTACGGATTGTGCCTTACAAAACGGGGCTGCCCATATGTACGCGCTGGATGTCGGCTCCAATCAACTGGACTGGAAATTACGGTCGGACGATCGTGTGACGGCAATGGAAAAAACCAACTTCCGTCATGCGACGCCAGATATGTTTCCTGTTCAGCCGAGCTTTGCGACCATCGATGTCTCGTTCATCTCACTGAGATTGATTTTGCCGCCATTAAAAGCGATTTTAGCTGATGGCGGGGATGTCATTGCGCTTGTCAAACCACAGTTTGAAGCAGGGCGCGATGATGTCGGTAAAAAGGGAATCGTTCGAGATGAGCGGATTCACGATCGGGTACTCAAAGAGATGGTAGATTTCTTTGTCCGGGAAGGATTTTACGTTCAACAATTGGATTTTTCACCGATTACCGGCGGTGAGGGAAATATCGAGTTTCTCCTGCACGCCAAGCTTGAGACACCGGGCATGGAAGAATCGGTTGATCCGCTTGAAACCGTTCGTCTGGCCCATGCCGCATTGTAAGTCTAATCGATTTCCAAACAGGCTCCGTCAAAGATGATGGAGTCTGTTTTTGATTTGTCAGGAATGAATAGGGCAAGCATGGACTTTTATCGAATTATTGGATTACAATAGTATCAGTGAAGAAAAACTGTGAGGTGCAAGGATGACAAAGGGGCAACGGTTAATCAAGATTCGGGAAATCATTACGCAGTCAGAAATCGAAACACAAGATGAGTTAGTCGAGGAACTTCGAAATGCAGGCTATAAAGTAACCCAGGCGACCGTCTCTCGAGATATTAAAGAACTCCATCTCGTGAAGGTGCCGCTCAATGATGGCCGATACAAATACAGCTTGCCTGCCGATCAGCGGTTCAATCCACTTGGAAAGTTACGCCGATTACTCGGAGATAGCTTCATCTCGATTGATTCCGCACAAAACTTGATTGTCATGCATGTCTTACCCGGAAACGCAAATGCATTAGGTGTCTTGCTCGATCATTTAAACTGGCCGGAGTTACTCGGGACAGTCTGTGGTGACGATACGATACTGATGATTACGCGAAATGAAGAAGCGGCAGCGGAAGTGACTGAACGTATTTTAGGAATGTTGTAAGGAGTTGACATGATGTTAGCTGAACTATCGATAAAACAATTTGCAATCATTGACCAGCTACAGATTGATTTCAAAAAAGGCATGACGGTCTTGACCGGAGAAACGGGAGCCGGTAAATCGATCGTACTGGATGCGATTGGATTACTGATCGGTGGTCGCGGTTCTGCTGAATTTGTCCGGTACGGTGAGGACAAGGCGGAATTAGAAGGTCTCTTCATGATTGAAGACGGTCATATGGCCTATACGTTAGCAGAAGAGTACGGGATCGACATGGAAGACGGCATGATCATTTTACGCCGTGATTTGTTTGCTTCCGGAAAAAGTGTCTGTCGCGTCAATCATAAATTAGTCACCTTGACGATTTTACGGGAATTCGGCCGGGCTCTTGTCGATCTCCATGGTCAGCATGAACATCAACATCTGATGGAAAGTACGTATCATCAAACGATTTTGGATGACTTTGGACATGCGACGATTGCTCCGATTCTCGAACGGTATCAGGAACGTTTTCAGCAGTATGAAGAAAAACGGGATGCCCTGCAGGCACTGGCGCAAAGCGAACAGGAATTAGCCCAACGCATTGACTTGTTGTCTTTTCAAACGGAAGAAATCGACAGTGCAAAACTCCGAACGGGCGAAGAAGAAGATTTATTGAGCGAGCGAAACCGGCTGGCAAACTTTGAAAAGCTTCATGCTTCTCTCAGCGCCGCTTACGATGCGTTGCATGACGAACGGCGCGGGATTGATTCCGTCGGAGACGCCATGCGTGAACTGCAACAGGCTTCAAGTATCGATGATGAATTTTCGGGTCCAAGCGATACGTTGGCCAATGCATTTTATGCGCTTGAGGAAGTCGGCTATGCGGTCCGGGATCAACTTGAAACTTTGGAGTTTGATTCGAACCGGCTCGACGAAATCGAACTTCGTTTATCTGTATTCCAACAACTCAAACGGAAATACGGAGCAACAATAGAAGAAGTCATCGCTTACGGGAAGAAAATCGGTGTGGAACTGGATACGATGACGAATCGCGATGAGCGGATTGAAAAACTGAAAACAGAAGTGGAACAGTTGGAGACGGAACTGTTCGAAATCGGCGGGGAATTGTCTCAGGCCCGGAGAAAGGCGGCGCATCATTTAGGTGAAGCGATTCACCTTGAACTCCGTCAGTTGTATATGGAAAAAGCCCGCTTTGAAATCCGCTTCCTCCAAGATGGAAAGGCGCCGACTTTACGTAAAAACGGAATCGACTTCGTTGAGTTCTACATCATGACGAACGCCGGTGAACCGTTTAAATCACTCGGGAAAGTCGCTTCCGGCGGGGAATTGTCGCGGATCATGCTGGGGCTGAAATCGATTTTCTCACGTTCAGTCGGTGTGGCATCCATCATCTTTGATGAGGTGGATACAGGGGTATCCGGTCGTGTCGCCCAAGCGATGGCGGAAAAGATTTATCGTCTGTCGATCGACAGTCAAGTGTTGTGTATCACTCACTTGCCGCAAGTCGCATCGATTGCGGATCAACACCTGTATATCCGGAAAATCGAAGAGACGGACCGGACGACGACACAGGTCAACGTTCTGACGGACTCGGAGCGTGGAAATGAACTGGGACGGATGATTTCCGGTACACATATGACGGATTTGACGTTGCGTCATGCAGAAGAACTGATGGAACAGGCAATGCATATGAAGGAATCGCTTAAAAATGGGGTGTAACAATTGATTAGAGTGGGGATTGCAGATGATAACCGTGAGATGGTCGAATTGATTCGGCAACATCTATCTGCACAAGAAGACATGGAAGTGGTATGTGTCGCCTATAACGGCGAAAGTTGCCTCGAGAAATTGGAACATGTCGAGGCGGACGTGCTGTTATTAGATATCATCATGCCTCATCTCGATGGACTGGGTGTCTTGGAGGCCTTGATGAACCAAAAGAGCAGTCCGGCTGTCATCATGTTAAGTGCGTTCGGGAAGGATGAAGTATCGCAACAGGCTGTTTCACTGGGCGCTGCCTACTTTTTATTGAAACCGTTCAGTTTAGATCAACTCGTCAACAAAATTCGTCTGGTCGTGAACGGCGTACAGCCAAGCCAAGCGGAACCGGTCGAAACGAAAGTCGGGACCACGCTCCGGGAAATCGGAATTGCGCCGCACATCAAAGGATTCACGTACTTGAAAGAGGCGGTCTTGTTGGTGCTGGAACGGGAAGATTTATTGGGGCTGATTACAAAAGAGCTATACCCGACGATTGCCAGAAAACATCAAACGACTGCTTCGCGTGTCGAGCGGGCGATGCGCCATGCGATTAAGTCGGCCTGGAAAGAAGGCATGAATGAACATACATTGTTTAACGGACGAATTGAACAGGAGAAAAGTCCGAAAAATTCCGAGTTCATCTCTTATGTATCGAACCATATGAACGGATCTTAATAGAGCGGTAATCAGGTTTTGACGGATGAAGAAAATCCGGAGAAGCCTGGTTTTTTTTAAATACAAATAAAAAACTGAATATTCATTAAATAAATGTTGCACAAACTGAAATGTTTGTTATAATAAAGGTACCAAATGATTTGGAAAGACGTCAGATGAACGTCGAGTCGAATTGGTTCCCGGAAAACCGTTCAACGAATTTCATCTCAGGTCGCCACCTGTAAACGGCTCAAGAATGATGGACGACATTCTCTTGGTAGAATTCTTACCAAGGCATTTCATATCTTTTTCGGATGATTTATCTCAAACAGATATGAGACTTCATGATTTCGAAGCAAGGAAAAAGTGAAGGGTAACGTAAATTAAACGTCCAAAGTAAGACCAAGCAAGACCAAGCAAGACCAAGCAAGACCAAGCAAGACCAAGCAAGACCAAGCAAGACCAAGCAAGACCAAGCAAGAAAGCAAGACCAAGCAAGAAAGCAAGACCAGTAACAAGTACAGTTCGTGAAAAGGAGTGTTGTCTAGCAGTGAATGTTAGCAACCGAATGATCGACTGCAACAAGCGGATGACATTACGCTTCACCTAGGTCCAAGTAAAGTCAGATACTGGAGTAGTTTTACCTTTCTATCGATCGCTCGATAGCCAAATCTGATTTCTTTCAACCTCTTCATTAAGAGGACAACCTATGGTTTTGAAGTACACGAATAGTTCTGCTATGAGAGGAGTTCATCCGTAAGTGAAACCAACTTTATATGAATAAAAGGTCCCGCGCTTGAAATGAGTTCAAGAGATGGGGACCTTTTTGTGTGTTTATTTTTTTTGATAGCGCTCCGATACTTTGCCTCGTTTACGATCGCGGTAAAAGACATAACCGGCGACGAAGCCGATTCCGCCGATGGCTAACGCCAGGCCGGAAAATCCTTGTAATACATATACATAGGCAGAATCCCCTAGATACCGGAAGGGGAATTGCGCTTTTAAGAAAACACTGTCCCGCATCAGCTTGATGCCGATGGCACCGATGATACCCGGAATGAGTAAAGATAATAGACCGATGATTCGCATGATTGTGACCCCTTTCCAAGCGTATTGTATCAGAAAATCCATATGACTGCGAATTCGATTTGCCCTCCTGTTTTAATACAGGTAGGATAAAGATGTAAGCAGTTTCAAAGGGGGAATTAGAATGCATCATCTCTTGATCGTTGGTGCGGGGCGCGGTGGAACAGAAGTATTACATGCTTTTCAACGTTCGCCTTTGTTGACGGTAATCGGGGTCGTCGATCCAGACGAACACGCGATTGGCGTTCAACTCGCAAAACGGGGACATATCCGGGTGGAAAAAACATGGACGGCTTTTCAAGGCACGGCCATTGACTTTATTATTGATGCGACCGGAGAACACGGTGTGCTCGAGCAATTGATTCATTATTTTCCGGAAGCCGCGGTTTTACCGGGAGAGTTTGTCCGTGTGTTACTCGAGCGTTTGGCAGAAAAAGAGCGGATGCTCGAAGCTATCATTCACTGTACGAGTGAAGCGATTTCAGTAGCCAATCAGGCGGGGGAAACGATGCTGATTAATCCTGCGTATACCCGGATGACCGGATATACAGAGGGAGACGTCATCGGTAAACCGGCAAGCGCAGATATCGGGATGCAAGAATCGGTCCATTTACGGGTGCTTGAAACAGGCGAAAGTGTTCGGGATGCCCGGATGAAGATTGGTCAAGACAGACGGGATATCATTGTCAATGCCGCACCAGTCGTCGTGGATGGTCAAGTACGAGGATCAGTCGGCGTCATTCGCGATATCTCGGAAATGAAAGCGTTAACAAAAGAATTGAAGGCGGCCAAACAAAAAATCCGGACACTGGAGGCGAAATACACGTTTGATGACATCATTGCCGAAAGTGAGTCAATGCGTTTTGTCGTCGATCAGGCGAAGCTTGCTGCGACGATGCCGGTCAATGTCTTGATCCGGGGAGAGTCCGGTACCGGGAAGGAATTGTTTGCACATGCGATTCATGCCGCAAGCGATCGCCGATATGAACAATTCGTCAGGGTCAACTGTGCAGCGATTGCGCCGAGCCTGCTTGAAAGTGAATTGTTTGGTTATGAAGAAGGCGCCTTTTCCGGCGCCCGCCGTGGCGGAAAAAGAGGCTATTTTGAAGAGGCGCATGGCGGCTCCTTGTTTTTAGATGAGATTGGTGAACTGCCGCTTGATGTCCAGGCCAAATTATTACGGGTACTGCAAGAAAATGAAGTCGTTCGCGTCGGTGGAGCCAAAGCGGTTCCGGTCGATGTCCGAATCATTGCCGCGACAAATGCCAATCTCGAACAGAAAATCATCACCGGGGAGTTCCGGGAAGATTTGTATTACCGGATCAACCGGCTGCCGATCCATATTCCGGCTCTTCGCGAACGACCGGATGACCTTGCTCCGCTGTCGACACATCTGTTGCGTAAATTAAATCAAAGTTACGGCCGGTCCGTCGAACGTGTTTCTGAAGATGCATTGGAAGCAATCCGAAAACAGACGTGGAAAGGAAACGTCCGGGAACTCGAAAATGTCATCGGACGCGCGTTGATTTTTACGGATAAAACGGAACAGGTTTTACGCAAAGGCCACCTGCAACTCGTTTCCCCGACACCGTCTAAACGGTCGGAACGTCCGAAAAAAGAAATCAAGCATCTGTCGGATGAGATGTCCTACGTCGAAGAACAATTGATTCGCGAAGCACTTGATGTCGTGAATGGAAATAAGACCGAAGCTGCCAAACAGTTAGGCATCTCTTTACGGGCGCTCTATTACAAAGTGGAACGGTTTAACATCCAATGTTGATTTGCAAGATATTGCGTGCAATATATTGCAAATAAATGCAATTCCATGCAAAAATAAAGATGAAGATGTTGGTATACCGTCGGTTTAGAGTTGGCATGGAAATTGCTATTAAATAAAGAGAACGACAGGTAAGGGGGGAAATGGCTTGAGGTTTGAACAAATGGTTCAACAAGCAGCAGGTCTTGAAGATGCAGTCGTTGCGATTGCATCCGCTGATGATGAAGAGGTAATGGATGCAGTGTCGTTGGCAATTGAGAATGATTTAGCCCGTTTTCATTTGTTCGGGGATGCGACACGTATTCAAAAAATGATTCATGATCGACAGTTGAGCGAATCACAGTTCGTCATCACGCATACGGCTACGGCACAAGAAGCAGCAGAGCGTGCCGCCTATGCCGTCCGCAAAGGGGACGCGGATGTCTTGATGAAAGGACTCGTTCCGACAGCGACGTTCATGAAAGCTGTCTTGAACAAGGAGACCGGCTTACGATCAGGAAAAGTGTTGTCTCATGTCGCTTTGTTTGAAGTACCGGGACGGGAGACCGCCATTGGATTGACGGATGCTGCGATTCATATCGCTCCGACGCTGGAGGATAAAGTCCACATCATTGAAAACGGTGTGACCGCACTTCGAGCCGTCGGATATTCCTTGCCGAAAGTGGCAGTACTTGCTGCTGTCGAGGTCGTCAATCCGACGATGCCGGCGACGATTGATGCCGCCTTACTGACACAAATGAATCGACGCGGACAAATCAAGGATTGCCTTGTTGACGGTCCGCTTGCTCTAGATAACGCCGTCAATTTAGAAGCGGCGAAACAAAAGGGACTGACAGGAGACGTTGCGGGGGCAGCGGATCTACTCGTCGTGCCACAAATCGAGGTCGGAAACGTAATTTATAAATCCCTGATGTACTTTGCTCAGGCATCGGTTGCAGCGATTTTAGTCGGGGCTAAAGCACCTGTCGTCTTAACAAGTCGAGCCGACACGGCGGAAGCGAAACTCTATTCATTAGCCTTTGCTTTACTTAATGCGCAACCTACCAAAAAAATCAAACAAACAATCTAAGGGGGAACTAACAATGGTTGAAACAAACGTAGAAGCACGATTCAGTATTTTCGAAACGATGGCAATGGAAGATTACGAACAAGTCGTATTTTGTCACGATAAAGTCTCAGGATTAAAGGCGATTATCGCGATTCATGATACGACACTCGGACCAGCACTCGGCGGACTCCGTATGTGGAACTATGCGTCTGACGAGGAAGCATTGATCGACGCGCTTCGTTTAGCAAAAGGCATGACGTATAAAAATGCGGCAGCCGGTCTGAACCTTGGCGGCGGGAAAGCCGTCATCATCGGTGATGCGAAAACGCAAAAATCAGAAGCTCTGTTCCGTGCATTCGGTCGTTACGTACAGTCGTTAAACGGACGTTACATCACTGCGGAAGACGTCAACACAACAGTCGCCGACATGGATTATATCCACATGGAAACAGATTTCGTAACCGGTGTCAGCCCGGCATTCGGATCAAGCGGCAATCCGTCACCAGTCACGGCTTATGGCGTTTACCGCGGGATGAAGGCAGCCGCTAAAGAAGTATACGGCACAGATTCACTCGGAGGAAAAACAGTTGCGATTCAAGGTGTTGGTAACGTTGCTTTCAACCTATGCCGTCACTTGCATGAAGAAGGCGCAAAATTGATTGTCACAGACATCAATCAAGATGCATTACGCCGTGCAGAAGAAGCGTTTGGCGCTCTCGTCGTCGGACCGGATGAAATTTACAGCGTCGATGCCGATATCTTTGCGCCGTGTGCCTTAGGTGCGACATTGAACGATGAGACGATTCCACAACTGAAAGTGAAAATCATTGCCGGAGCAGCAAACAACCAACTCAAAGAAGATCGTCACGGAGATATGCTCCAGGAACGCGGTATTTTATATACACCGGACTTCGTCATCAACGCAGGAGGTGTCATCAATGTGGCCGACGAACTCGACGGGTACAACCGTGAGCGGGCGATGAAAAAAGTCGAACTCGTCTATGATGCGGTAGCAAAAGTCATCGAAATTGCCAAACGTGACCATCTGCCGACTTACCGGGCAGCAGAGAAGATGGCAGAAGAACGGATCGCGACAATGGGCAGTGCCCGCAGCCAGTTCTTACGCCGGGATAAAAACATTTTAGGATCACGCGGTTAATCAGAGGAGGATTTCAATGAGCGAACGTATTTTAACCATCAATCCGGGTTCAACCTCAACGAAAATCGGAATCTTTGATGGAACAGAGCAAGTGTTTACGAAAACGTTGCGCCATTCAGCTGAAGCGGTCGGAGGACCGCTTTCAGATCAGCTGAACATCAGACGCCAAGTCGTCCTCGATGTGCTGGCACAAGAACAGATTGATTTGAAAGCGCTTACGGCTATCGTTGGCCGCGGCGGTCTGCTGCGTCCGCTCGTCAGCGGGACATACCGCGTCAATCAGGAAATGCGTGAGGATTTACTGAACGGCACATTCGGAATTCATGCTTCGAATCTCGGTGGACTGCTTGCAGATGAGATTGGTCAAACGTTATCGATTCCGGCATTTATCGTTGATCCGGTCGTCGTCGATGAACTGGAGCCGATTGCCCGTCTTACAGGATTGCCTGAACTCGAACGGAAAAGTATTTTCCATGCCTTAAATCAAAAGGCAGTCGCGAAACGGTATGCGAAAGAAAATGGAACACCCTACGAGCAATTACGGCTGATTGTTGCCCATATGGGTGGCGGGATCACGGTCGGTGCCCATCTGAACGGACGCGTGATTGATGTCAACAATGGACTCGACGGAGAAGGGGCTTTTTCACCGGAACGAAGCGGATCCCTGCCTGTTGGTCAACTAGTAGAACTATGTTATAGTACCAAGTATAAACTCGAGGAAATGAAGCGTCTGGTCGTTGGGTCAGGCGGACTTGTCGCGCACTTAGGCACGTATGATGCGGTTGAAATCGAACGCCGGATTGACGACGGAGATGAAAAAGCCGCTCTACTGTATGAGGCGATGGCGTATCGAGTTGCAAAAGAAATCGCGGCCCAAAGTGCTGTTTTATACGGTCAAGTCGATGCCGTCATTTTAACAGGCGGTCTCGCATACAGTGACCGGTTGACGAAAGCGATTGAAGAACGGATTGCCCATATCGGATCTGTTATCCGGATACCGGGAGAAGATGAGCTACGGGCGCTTGCAGAAGGCGTAATACGTGTACTGCGTCAAGAGGAACAAGTGAAGGAATATGGAGGCGAACTAACATGGCTAGAGAATTCGACGTCGTTGTCCTAGGTGGTGGACCCGGTGGATACGTCGCAGCGATTCGCGCTGCGCAAGCCGGGAAGACGGTAGCAATCGTAGAACAAGGAAAACTCGGGGGAACCTGTCTGCATCGTGGATGTATCCCATCCAAAGCATTTTTAAAGTCGGCCGCCGTCTATCAGACAGTGAAACACGCCGCTACATACGGCGTCGACGTACCGGAATCGTTTTTACGGTTCGAACAGGTCAAACAACGGAAACAGGACATCATTGATGGTCTCGAATCCGGTATCCAGCATCTGATGAAAAAAGGAAAAATCGAAGTCTTTCACGGCCGCGGTTCGATTCTCGGACCAAGCATCTTTTCACCGATGCCGGGAACGATCAGCGTCGAGCCGGAAGAAGGCGACGGCGAGTTGATTTTACCGCGCCAATTGATTGTTGCGACCGGTTCACGACCGCGTCCGTTAAACGGTCTGGCGTTTGACTCCGAATATGTGCTCAGCTCGGATGAGGCACTGGATATGAACGCTTTACCAAAATCCATTGTCATCATCGGCGGCGGCGTCATCGGAATCGAATGGGCGTCGATGTTGACGGACTTTGACGTCGAGGTTACGGTCGTCGAATTCAGCGACCGGATTTTACCGACGGAAGATCAAGCTGTCAGTCGGGAAGTGGCCCGCCAGCTCAAAAAACGTGGTGTCAAAATCATGACGAGTGCGGCGGCACAAAGCGACAGCTTCCAGCTGACCGAGTCGGGTGTGACGATTGATGTCGACCGTAACGGGGACAAGACGACGCTCGCGGCAGACAAGCTGTTGGTCGCCATCGGCCGGATGGCAAATGTCGAAGGGATCGGACTGGAAAATACGAACATCATCGTAGAGAACGGATTCATCCAGGTCGATGACGAGTTCCGCACGAAAGACAATCATATCTTTGCGATTGGTGATGTCATCGGACGCCTGCAACTCGCACACGTCGCGTCAGCAGAAGGGGCAAAAGCAGTCGAAACGATTGTCAACGGTTCAACGACACCACTGAACTATGCCTTTGTTCCGCGCTGTATTTACAGTGTGCCGGAAGCCGCTTCCGTCGGATTAACAGAAGCCGAAGCGAAGGCAGCGGGACTCGATGTCAAAACGGGAATGTTCTCGTTTAACGGTCTCGGAAAAGCACGGATTGAAGGGGAAGCAGCCGGATTCATTAAACTCGTTTCCGATGCCAAGACGGATGATCTGGTCGGCGTCCATATCGTGGGACCCAAAGCAACGGAATTAATCAGTGAAGGCGGTCTTGCGCTTGTTCTGAATGCAACAGCATGGGAAGTCGGACAGCTTGTCCATCCACACCCTGCACTTTCAGAAGCGTTCGGGGAAGCAGCACTGGCAGTCGACGGATTAGCGGTTCACGCCTAAGGAGGAAAAACAGATGGAAAAAATAGAATTCAAAGAACTCGTCGAACTGGGTTTGACGGAGCAGGATGCGGTTCAAATGTTCGAAACGATGGTCCGCGCACGGAAAATCGACGAACGGATGTGGAAATTAAACCGGGCGGGGAAAATCCCATTCCTCGTTTCCTGTCAGGGGCAGGAAGCAGCACAAGTCGGTGCTGCCTTCGCGCTTGAAAAAGGAACAGACTATATCTTGCCGTACTACCGTGATCTTGGAGTTGTCTTGCATTTTGGACAGACGTCACGTGATATCATGTTGTCCGCTTTCGCAAAAGCGGAAGATCCGAACTCAGGTGGACGTCAAATGCCGGGTCATTACGGTTCACGTGCCCTGAACATCGTGACAGGATCAAGTCCGGTCACGACGCAAGTACCGCATGCGGTCGGGATTGCCCTTGCTGCGAAGATGCGTCGGGAACCCCTTGTCGCCTATGTTTCGTTTGGTGAAGGGTCGTCGAACCAAGGAGACTTCCATGAAGGAGCAAACTTTGCCGGTATCCACAAATTACCGGTCATTCTGTTCTGTGAAAACAATAAATATGCGATTTCAACACCACTCTCGAAACAATTATCGGCGAAACACGTTGCCGACCGGGCGATCGGATACGGGATGCCGGGTGTGACGATTGATGGCATCGATCCGCTTGCTGTCTACAAAGCGGTCAAAGAGGCACGTGAACGCGGTCTGCGCGGTGACGGTCCGACACTGATTGAAGTTGAAGTCGAACGTCTCGTACCGCATTCGTCCGATGATGATGATAAATCCTACCGTTCGGCAGAAGAATTGGCTGAACTGAAAACACGCGATGGTGTCAAACTGTTCCGCGAAAAACTGATTCAAATGGGTGTCCTGACAGAAGAAACGGCACAGGAACTCGAAACGAAACTCGAACAAGAAGTCGATGAAGCGACGGCGTATGCGGAAGCGGCAGCTTACGATGCACCGGAAAATGCACTCCGTTACGTGTACGATGAGGGGGAAACGAAATGACGACATTAAGTTTAATCGAAGCCATTAACAGTGCGATCAAAGAAGAGATGGAACGCGATGAATCCGTCTTCGTCCTCGGAGAAGACGTCGGCGTCCGCGGCGGTGTTTTCCGCGCGACACAAGGATTGCTGGAGCAGTTCGGGGAAGAACGTGTCATCGACGCGCCACTCGCTGAAAGTGCGATTGCCGGAGTCGGAATCGGCGCAGCGATGTACGGAATGCGTCCAATTGCTGAAATGCAGTTTGCGGATTTCATCATGCCGGCCGTCAACCAAATCGTCAGTGAAGCCGCAAAAATCCGTTACCGTTCGAACAATGACTGGTCATGCCCAATCGTCATCCGCGCACCATTCGGCGGCGGGATTCACGGTGCCCTTTATCATTCCCAATCCGTCGAAGCGATGTTCAATTCGACGCCGGGCTTAAAAATTGTCATTCCGTCTAATCCATATGATGCGAAAGGTTTGCTGAAAGCAGCAATCCGTTCAAACGATCCTGTCCTGTTCTTTGAACATAAACGCGGCTATCGTCTGCTCAAAGGTGAAGTGCCGGAAGGAGACTATACTGTTGAAATCGGTAAAGCCGATGTCAAACGGGAAGGTGAAGATTTAACGGTCATCACGTACGGTCTTTGTGTTCAGTTTGCCCTTGAAGCAGCGGCGCGTCTTGAGAAAGACGGCATCGATGTTCATATTCTTGATTTACGGACGGTTTATCCGATTGACCGGGAAGCGGTCGTCGCGGCAGCCCGGAAAACTGGAAAAGTCTTGCTCGTGACAGAGGACAACAAAGAAGGCAGTGTCATGAGTGAAGTATCCGCCATCATCGCGGAAGAAGCGTTGTTTGATCTCGATGCACCGATCGAGCGTCTCTGCGGTCCGGATGTACCGGCGATGCCATACGCTCCGACGATGGAGAAATTCTTTAACGTCTCGAGTGAAAAAATCGAGGACAAAATCCGGACGCTGCACGCGTACTAAGGAGGAAACGTCAATGAAAACCGAAACATTAACGATGCCACAGCTTGGTGAGAGTGTAACGGAAGGGACGATTTCCCTTTGGCTCGTCAAACCAGGTGATACGGTCAAAAAGTATGATCCGATTGCGGAAGTCATTACTGATAAAGTCACGGCAGAAGTACCGTCGTCGTTTGACGGCGTCATCGACAAACTGCTTGCTGAAGAAGGAGATACGCTGCAAGTCGGAGAAGCAATCGTAACCTTGCAAGTCAGCGGCGGATCGACAGAAGTCGCGGCAACGGAAGAAGCTGTTCCGGCGATTGAAGAAACGCCGGTCTCGAGTGATCAGTCGATGAAGAAACGTTATTCACCAGCCGTTTTGAAGTTGTCGGCTGAACACGGCATCGATTTGGAACAGGTTTCGGGGACGGGTGCCGGCGGCCGGATTACCCGGAAAGACTTGTTAAAAATCGTCGAAACCGGACAAATCAAGCAACCGGATACAGTCGAAGCACCGACGATTGAGTCGGTTCCGGCAGCAAAACCGGCTGAGCAACGGGAATCCGCGCAACCGTCACGTCCGCAAGCAGCTAAATCAACTGCAAGCACGACAGAAGACGGAGACATCGAAATTCCGACAGCGGGTGTCCGCCAGGCAATCGCAACGAACATGGTCCGTTCTAAGCACGAAGCACCGCATGCCTGGTTAATGATTGAAGTTGACGTGACAAACTTGGTTGAAGCCCGGAACCGCCATAAAGACGCTTTCTTCAAACAAGAAGGCGTAAAATTGACATTCCTGCCGTTCTTCATGAAAGCCACGGTTGAAGGCCTAAAGAAACATCCGATCATGAACTCGACATGGGCGGGTGACAAGATCATTCAGAAAAAAGCGATCAACCTGTCACTGGCAGTCGCGACACAGGAAGCTTTATTCGTACCGGTCGTCAAAAATGCCGACGAGCTCAGCATTAAAGGACTTGCCCGGTCGATTGATGATTTCGGTAAACGCGCGCAAGCCGGACGCTTGTCATCAAGCGAAATGCAGGGCGGAACGTTTACGGTCAACAATACCGGATCATTCGGATCGATTCAGTCAGCACCGATTCTGAACTTCCCGCAAGCGGCAATCCTATCCGTCGAATCGATCGTTAAACGTCCGGTCTGGATCAACGGTATGTTCGCAGCACGCGATATGGTCAACCTCTGTATGTCGATTGACCACCGGGTGCTCGATGGACTCGTGGCCGGTCAATTCCTGCAGACAGTCAAACAGTCACTCGAATCAATTGACCCGAATCAACTGTCTTTATATTGATTCAGACAAATCTGTTGACAGAAAACGGTTTCCAACGTAATATAAAAAACAATTAAACAATATAGACGCAATGACGAAGAGAAGTAACCTATGAAACGATTCAAGAGAGCTGATGGGTGGTGCGAATCAGTATCGGGAAACAGGTGAATGGACTTCTGAGCATCAGACCGAACTTACAGTAGGCTCTGACGGGTACCTTCCGTTATCAGGGACGACGAATCAGGGTGACCGGTTCGTTCGAGGGGACTAGCACTAGTCAACGAAGGTGGTACCGCGGGTTTTCCCGTCCTTCATGTTTATCATGAATGGACGGGAAAACCCTTTTCGTATTTAATTGAATAAATAAATCGATGAATGAGTTAAGTAATCAGACAAATCGTTGTTTCAGAGAGCGGAAGAATGGTGGGACTTCCGTACAAGGATGTGTGATGAATGGTCTCATGAGAGCAGGACTGAACGGTAAGTAGGTCGTGACGGAAGCCCCCGTTATCTCAGGCTACGATGTCTCGTCAAGACGCATCGGAAAGAGTGGGAACGTTTTTTGTTCCAATTGTGAGGTGGCACCGCGAGTCTATCGTCCTCCATACGGCATTTGCTGTATGGAGGACTTTTTTTATATCAGGAGGCGAACAAGATGATCGAGACAGAACAATTGATAATCGAACAAATCGAAATGAACGGCGATGAGTTAACACCGATTTCGATCTTTTTACATCTGGAAGGAGACCGGAAATGTCTTCTTGAAAGCTCGGCGAGCGGTGGGAACGGTCGCTACTCGATCATCGGCGTCAATCCGGTTGAACTGCTTCGGGCGGAAGGCAGTCAAGTGACACGATATCACCTGAAGACGGAAGAAACCGTAACGATGACAGGAAATCCGGTCCAACTTCTGCAACAGTCTGTGACACGGGGAACAACGGATTTCGAGTTTCCATTTTTAAGCGGCGCAATCGGCTATGTCGGCTATGATACGATTCGGGCCTATGAAAACATCGGACCTGTGCCGGACAGTGATCGGAATTTACCGGACGCACTGCTTGCGGTCTATGACGAAATCATTTTATACGATCATTTGGAACACCGCGTGCATTTGATTCATACGTCACTCGGCGGGCTGACCGACCGGCAGGAGATGGTACGGAAGCTGCATATCCGTAAAACGCAGCTCGAACAAACCGGTCAACAGACGCGGATCGAACGGCCGCTTGAAAATATCGTCTACCAACCGCAGATTGAGAAAGAAACGTTCATTTCGCTCGTCGAGCAGGCAAAACAGCATATTCGGCAGGGTGATGTCTTCCAACTGGTGCTGTCACAACGGTTAGACGCAACATTCGCCGGTGATCCGTTCCACTTTTACCGGAAGTTGCGGCAGGACAATCCGAGCCCGTACCTCTTTTACATTGATTTGGGAGAAGTCATCGTCCTCGGCGCATCCCCGGAAAGCCTGGTTCAAGTCAAAGGCCGTCATGTCACGACGAATCCGATTGCCGGGACACGCCCCCGCGGCAAAACAAAACAGGAAGACATCCAACTGGCGGATGAGTTACTGAACGACGAAAAAGAGCAGGCTGAACACCGGATGCTCGTTGACTTGGGTCGAAACGATCTCGGTCAAGTCTGTCAGATCGGCAGCATCCATGTTTCACGGCAAATGGAAATCGAACGCTTTAAAAATGTCATGCATCTCGTTTCCGTCGTCGAAGGGACACTGGCGGAAGGAAAGACAGGGGCAGACGCCTTGATTTCTTGTCTGCCGGCCGGTACGGTCTCTGGAGCTCCGAAAATTCGGGCGATGCAACTGATCAATCAATACGAGACAAAAAAGCGCGAAGTGTATGCCGGAGCCGTCGGATATTTTGATGTCAGCGGGAATCTTGATTTTGCGCTTGCGATCCGGACGATGGTCATCCAGCACGGAAAAGCGTATGTTCAGGCCGGAGCGGGTATAGTCTATGACTCTGATCCGACCTTGGAGTATGAAGAGACGTTGCACAAAGCAAAGTCACTACTGGAGGTTTGGAAATGATTGTACTGATTGATAACTATGATTCTTTTACCTATAACCTGTATCAATATGCGGCTGTCTACGATGACATCCAGGTCATCCGAAATGATGCGATTGAAGTGACTGCACTGGCTGACTTACATCCCGACGGTATCATCTTATCACCGGGTCCAGGAAATCCGAATGACGCCGGCATCTGTCTCGACGTGATTAAGACCTATTCCGGAAAAATCCCGATTCTCGGTGTCTGCCTCGGACATCAGGCGATTGGTCAAGCCTTTGGCGGACACGTCATTGAAGCGGATGAAATCCGACACGGGAAAACCTCAACCATCAAACAAACCGGACGCCTGTTTACCGGTCTTCCGGAACGATTCGACGTCATGCGTTATCACTCGTTGATTGTCGACCGGACGACCTTACCCGAAGTACTTGAAGTAACGGCAACGACGGATGACGGCATAATCATGGCACTCGAACACCGTGACCATCCGACCTACGGGATTCAGTTTCACCCGGAATCGATCGGAACACCATTTGGACAAGAGATGATTCAACGATTTATCGAATTGACGAAGGAGTGACAGGAATGAAGGACGTATTAACAAAACTGGCAAATGCCAATCATCTTCGTTTTGAAGAAATGCAACAAGCGGCCCGTGAACTGTTTGCGGAAGACGTCACGGACAGCGAAATCGCAGCTTTTCTGATTGCCTTAAAAGCAAAAGGGGAAACAGCGGAAGAACTGGCCGGTCTCGCCTCAATCATGCGTGAAGTCGCCGTCGACATTCCGGTATCGGGAACAGATTTCATCGACAATTGCGGTACAGGCGGTGACGGATCCCAGTCCTTTAATATCAGCACGACAGCGGCGTTTGTCTTAGCCGGTGCCGGGGCGAAGGTCGCGAAACACGGAAACCGGAGTGTATCGAGTAAGACCGGCAGTGCCGATGTCCTGGAATCACTTGGTGTCCCGCTTGATGTCTCGACGGAAGAAATTGCGACGTTACTTGAGACAAATGGGATTGCCTTTCTGTTCGCCCAACGGATGCATCCCCGTGTCAAACAAATCATGAAAGTCCGCCGTGATTTACGGATTCCGACGATTTTTAATCTGATTGGTCCGCTTACGAATCCGGTACCGCTTAAAACACAATTGCTCGGCATTTACCGGGAAGATTTACTGGAGACGATGGCGTTGACGTTGCACCGACTCGGACGAAAACGTGCCATCGTCCTGCACGGCGCATGTGGAATGGATGAAGCTTCACTCGCCGGAACCAATCAATTGGTGTTGCTTGATCAAGGTGAGTTGATCCGGTTCAGTCTGCATCCAGAAGAAGTCGGATTATCGGTCGCTCCGATCGAAGCAATCCGCGGCGGAACGGCAGCGGAAAATGCAGAAATTCTGTTACGGGTTCTGCGTGGAGAAGCGGGTCCATACCGGGATACGGTGTTACTCAATGCCGGAATCGCCCTGTTTGCCGAAGGACGGGTCGAAACGATCCGGGAAGGAATTGAACGATCGGCGGAAAGCATCGATTCCGGCCGGGCACTTGAAAAATTACAGTATTTACAACGGATGAAACAACAGGAGGCAATCGGATGAATATCTTAGACCGTATCATTGAAACGAAACGACAGGAAGTCGCCCGCTTGAAGATCGACGGTGTGGCGCAAGCAGAGGCGCGACAACTCAACCAATCGATTCATCAATCACTCGGCGGAACCGATTTATCCGTCATCGCCGAAATCAAACGGGCGTCCCCGTCAAAGGGCGATATCTCATTGAACGTCGATCCGGTGGCACAGGCGAAACGATATGCCGAAAGCGGGGCGACAGTCATTTCCGTTCTGACCGATCAGACCTATTTTAAAGGAAGCATGGAAGATTTGGCGGCTGTCACGAAAGCAGTCGACGTCCCGGTCCTGTGTAAGGATTTTATGATTGACCGGATTCAGATTGATTTGGCGAAAGCGCATGGTGCGAGTTTGATTTTATTGATTGTTGCAGCGCTTGATGACGAGACGTTAGACGATTTATACGCATATGCCTATGCAAGCGGTCTCGAAGTGTTGGTCGAAGTTCACGATGCGCTAGAACTCGAACGGGCAGAACGGTTACAGGCGAAAATCATCGGCATCAACAACCGGAATCTGAAAAAATTCGAAGTGAGTCTCGGCACATCACTCGAATTGCTGAAGACGAAGTCACCCGATGTCCGCTATATCAGTGAGAGCGGCATCAAGACCGTTGCCGAAGCACAGATGCTTCATGCAGCAGGAGCGGACGGGATTCTGATTGGAGAAACACTGATGCGGGCGGAGAACCCGGCAGATTTCATTGAAGCCGTCAACGGAGTCAAACATGACACGTATTAAATTCTGCGGGCTGAAGCGGGCGGAAGACGTCCGGTACGCTGCAAGACTGGCGGATTATATCGGATTCGTCTTTGCCCCGAGCAAACGGCAGGTCACAGTGACGGAAGCAGCACGGCTTCGGACAGAAATTCCAGAGACGGTTCAGGTCGTCGGTGTGTTCGTCTCGCCGACGAAACAGGAGGTCGAAGAAGCGGTGGAACAAGTTGGACTCGATTTCATTCAGCTTCATGGTCCGGTCGCGGACGAGGTCTATCACGAAAAACAGGTGCCGGTCATTCAGGCACTCGCAGCCGGATCACAGGCTATGATTCATCCGGAAGCGGATTATGTCTTGTTTGATGCGCCGGAAGCCGGCAGCGGACAAACCTTTGATTGGACGACCGAGTTACAGATCGATCAACCGATGTTTGTCGCAGGCGGTCTGAATCCGGATAATGTCAAACAAGTAATCAAACGATACGAACCGTTTGCCGTCGATGTCTCGAGCGGAATCGAAACGGATGGTCAAAAAGATCAAACAAAAATGCAGGCATTTCATGATGCCGTAAAGGAGACTTTCTAATGACACGTTATTCACAACCGGACGCTTTAGGTCAGTACGGGATTTACGGAGGACGTTATATCCCGGAAACGTTGATGCAGGCTGTTCTTGAACTTGAACAAGCATATGCCGAAGTGAAGGAAGACCCGGCATTTCGTGAACGGGTGAATGATTTGCTGGAAAACTACGTCGGCCGGCAAACTCCGCTTTATTATGCGGAACATTTGACGCGGACAATCGGCGGCGCCAAAATCTACCTGAAACGGGAAGACTTGAATCACACCGGAGCGCACAAAATCAACAATACGATCGGGCAAGCCTTGCTCGCCGAACGGATGGGGAAACGGAAAATCGTCGCCGAGACGGGAGCGGGACAACACGGTGTCGCGACAGCAACCGTTTGTGCATTGCTTGATCTCGAATGTGTCATCTTCATGGGCGAAGAGGATATCCGCCGCCAGGAATTAAACGTCTTCCGAATGGAGTTGCTCGGCGCGAAAGTCGTGTCCGTCACCCAAGGAAGCCGGACGTTAAAAGATGCCGTCAATGAAGCATTGCGTTACTGGGTCAAACATGTCGACGATACGCATTACTTGATGGGCTCGGTTCTCGGCCCCCATCCGTTTCCGGAAATCGTCCGTGACTTCCAGGCGGTGATCGGACAAGAGACCCGGGCACAAATCCTTGAAAAAGAAGGCAAGTTACCGGAAGCTATCGTCGCCTGCGTCGGCGGCGGCAGTAATGCAATCGGCATGTTCCACCCGTTTATTGATGATGAAGAGGTGGCCTTGTACGGCATCGAAGCAGCCGGCAGCGGACTCGAGACGGAGAAACACGCTGCGACGATGTCGAAAGGTGAAGTCGGAGTCTTACACGGCTCGATGATGTACCTGTTGCAGGATGAGCACGGTCAAGTGACGGAAGCACACTCAATTTCAGCGGGACTCGACTATCCCGGCGTCGGACCGGAACACAGCCTGTTAAAAGACATCGGTCGTGTCCGGTATGAAGCGGTAACGGATCAACAGGCACTGGATGCCTTGCAACTGCTCTGCCAAAAAGAAGGCATCATTCCCGCACTCGAATCAGCTCATGCCGTCGCCCATGCAACGGAACTTGCGAGAGGGATGCAACCGGAAGAAGTCGTCGTCATCTGTCTCTCAGGACGCGGCGATAAAGATGTCATGACCGTCAGAAATGCCTTAAAGGGGGAAGCATGATGCGATTAGAACAAGCGATTCGCACAGTCAATGCACGTGGTGAAAAGGCCTTTATCCCGTATGTGATGGGAGGCGACGGAGGGATCGACCGCCTGCCGGATATTTTAGCGTTCCTCGAACAATCGGGTGCGACGGCAATTGAAGTCGGTGTCCCGTTTTCCGATCCGGTCGCCGATGGGCCGGTCATTCAGGAGGCAGGCCTGCGGGCACTGGCGGATAATATCAGTTTGAAGGATGTCCTGGAAGCGATTCGGACTGCCCGTCAGTCAACGAGCGTGCCGATTGTCGTCATGACGTACTTGAATCCGATTTTCCGCTTCGGCATCGATACTTTTTTATCGACCTGTCGTGAAGTCGGCGTCGACGGACTGATTATTCCTGATTTACCGCTCGAGCAAAGCGATCAGTTTTTTGCCGGACGCGACAAGCAGGACATCGCGCTCGTTCAACTGGTGTCGTTGACAAGTCCGATGGAACGGATTGAAAAACTGGCGGCGCACAGTGAAGGATTCCTCTATGCTGTGACCGTCAACGGAACGACCGGCGGACAGACAAATTTCGGGGATTCGCTCGAACAGCATTTGGCAAAAGTGGCACAGCTGAGTCCGGTGCCGGTTATGGCCGGTTTCGGGATCAGTACGCCGGAACATGTCCGTCAACTGAGTACAAGTGTTGCCGGTGTCATCGTCGGCAGCAAGATCGTCGAATTGTTGCAACAGGGAGATGAAGCGGCAATCGAACAGTTGATGGCTGCCCGTCTGCCGGACGTGACCGTGTAAAGGAAAAGATGCCAAAAAAGGTGCCGGGATTTTAAATCCCGGCACCTTTTTTGCGGTAACTTCTGTTTTATTCGTCAGCATGACTTTTTAAGACGTCCGCGACGAGTCCCGAGACATACGGGCTGCCCCGGTCTTCCTGTTCGACCGATTCAATCATGATGGCGACGAGCAGATCTTTTCTGTCATTGTCATACCCGACGAAAAAGCCGTTTTCCTGCCCGTTTTCTTCACCTGCTTTTTTCAATTCGGCCGTACCGGTCTTACCGGCGACTTTAATCTCAGGGATTTCGGCCGGTAAGGAATAACCGGCATGGACGACGTCATACAGATCGTCACGGATCATGGCGGCATCTTTTGCTTCGAGGAGATCTTTTTTCCAGACCTGTCTGGTTTCTTCCTCAGCGAGCAATGTCGGTCGGTAAATCGTTCCGTCCGTCAGGAAGATTTCGTACATCGACGCAAGGTGCAGGATGTTCGTCAGCATTTGTCCTTGACCGTAAGACGTATCCATCAGCTGTCCGTCGGAAGCAATCGTTCCGTCGTTTGAAATTTGTGACGCCCGCATCGGATAGGTGAAGGGAATCTTTTCGCCGTATCCGAGTGCTTCAAGACCCGAAGTAAACGTTTTGGTCCCGATCTGTTCGAGTGTTGATTTTGCAAAGTAGACATTATCCGAGTAAACGAGCGCATTATGCAGATTGACCGGATCCGGTGTTTCATGAATCCGCGTGACGTTAAACCCGTCGATCTTCGTTTTTAACCCGTCAATCGTATAGGCTTTTTCCGGATCAAGTGTCTTGCTGTTTAAACCTACTGCAGCCGTCAACGGTTTTTGGGTCGATCCGGGTGCAAAAGCACTTGTAAACCGGTTTAAGAGCGGTTGGTCGGGATCGTTCGTCAATGTATCGAGCCGAGCCTGGGAAATGCCCGTCGTAAACTCGGACGGATCAAATCCCGGTGAACTTAGCAGGACCCGTGTTTCACCCGTCCGTGGGTCGATGACGGCTGCGGTTCCCGGATCGTCTTTCATCGTTGCATAGGTCGTTTGCTGCAACTTGCCGTCAATCGTCAGCTGGATGTCTTGTCCATCCTTTGCTTTCGTCTCTGCGACATCAACCGTTGATTGATCTGGTTTAACAATTTCGATTCGGGCACCCGATTTCCCGCGTAATGTTTCGTCGAGTACCTGCTCGAGCCCACGTTTTCCGACTTGTTCACCGGCCTGAATGGTTTGTTTCGATTGTTTGATGTCATCCGCCGTCGCCGAACCGGTATAGCCGATTAAATGGGAAGTCGCTTTGCCGAACGGATACGCCCGGACTTCCGTTTCCTTGACGCTGACACCATCAATCTGTTTCAGACGATTGATTTGTGTTTTGTCGTTTGCTGCATATGTTTTCAACGGAACGAACTGTCCGTCTTTGACCCAGCTGGCGGCGAGCGCCTCTTCAATCGCTGAGACAGGACGGTTCAACTGTTTGGCGAGCGTCTTAAGATCGTTGATTTTGCCTGCGACCGCACCGACCTCGTATCCGGTTCCCGTTGTAGCAAGAGGTTGCTTTTTCGTATCAAGCAAATCACCGCGTTTCGCCTCGAGTGTCGTCAATTGAATCTTGTCTTCTTTCTTGAAATCCTTTAGAACAAAAGAAGAATCCCAGTTGATGTACCAGTTTTCTGTATCTTTTTGTTTTTCGAACGTTAACGGAATTTCTTTTTTGTAGGAAACGGGTCCGGCCAATGTCTCAAAAGAAATCGTGACCGGTAAACTTGCCTGTTTCTCATCCTCATTTTTGTCTGTTTTCGTCCGTGTGACGGAAATGTTTTCAATCGCAAGAGACGCTGCTAGTTTTTTCGTCCGATCGATGAATTCCTTTTTACCGTATGTTTTTTTCGTTTCTGTACTGGCATACTCCGCGTACATTTTTTCATAATCCTGTTTTTCCCATAACTTAATATAGGCGTCCAGTCGTTCTTCCGGTGTCGGTTGATCCTGACATCCGGCAAGTATCGTCAGCACGAAGCTGGTTGAAAGCAGAAGCGGGAGTGTCTTCTTCAAGGGAAATCCTCCTTTTACGAGCAGTCTATTTTACAACCGTACCATTCTTTCGGAAGGATTTCATCTTGAACGAACGACAAAAAACTCACACGAAGACAAACATTCGTGTGAGTGGAGTTTACATCTTAATTGAAGTAGTTTAATGGGTTGACGCTGTTTGCTGCATATGTACCGCTGTAGACATAACTACCGCGATGCATTTCGAAGTGAAGGTGAGCACCGAAAGCATTACCTGTTGCACCAATCGTTCCGATCTTTGTGCCTTTGGCAATCGTTTGCCCAACATACACGGAACGGCTGTTTAAATGAGCATAGACTGTCGTATATGAGACACCGTTGACAGTATGTTTCATCATGACGTGATTACCGTAGGCCCCGTAATACCGGGAAGTGATGACGGTACCGCCGGCAGAAGCATAGACCGGTGTGCCCGTTGGTGCGCCGATGTCGATTCCGTTATGGAAGGTATAGCCGTAGACACCGCTTGCTCCGCCATATCCCTGAGTAATCGGACCACTTGCCGGGCGGGAAAATCCGCTTGACGCTTTAGTAGAAGTCGTGACACTGTATTTTTTTGCATATGTAGAAGATACATAGCGGGCAGTGCCGCCGTAAGAAATTTTTGTCCAAGATCCCGAAACACCCAGATAATTGAACGTTTGGCCGGAATTGACACTTCCGACAACTCGGTAAGCCGTCGAAGGACCGGTCCGGACGCGGACACCGTCTGCTGTTATTTTTACTTTATACGTCGTTGCTGCTTCCGCTTTTTGTGTGGGAAGAGCAGAAAAACCAGAAACCATCAGGGCTGTCATTGTCATAGTTGTAAGTAAACGTTTCATGTGGAAGTTCCTCCTAAAATGTGAAAGACGACGGACGATTATGTAAGGGAACAAGACCCTTTCAAAGTTGTAAGATATGAAGTTCACGTATTTAATATGTATAAATATTTTCTTGCTAGAATGATTATAGCATCGCGAATAACACAAAAATATTTCAATTTCATTGCAAGGTTATAGTTGTATAACATATATTGTAATGGATAATATTTCATTTAGTATCTGAATTTGTTTTTGTAAAAATAGAAATTAAAGGTCCTCTTTTAAAAAATATTAAAAAACGTGATGATGCGCCCAGGCACATCATCACGAATCTAGGTAATAAGGATTACTTGGATACAGGAGCAAAAACTGTTAAATGTTGACTTAAAACTTGGACTGTCACCGGCAGATGACCGGCTGTATCACCGTCGGCATTAATCGGAAGACGTTCTTTTGAATCGACATGAACTTCTTTTGTCGTAAAGTATTCGACTTGATCGGCATCGGAGATTTTTCCGGTCAATAATTTCGGTAAGGCCTGTAAGGCATCAAAGAAACCAAGCTGTTTAACGATGAAGACATGTAACAGACCATCATCCACACGGGCATCCTTTGCAAATGATTCGAAACCACCGACAGAATTAGTCAAGGAAATGATCAGAAGAGGCGTTTCACCGTCAAACGATTTTTCTGCCGCCGTCAGGCGAATCGGATATGGACTGTGGTCCTTAAAGGCTTTTAATCCTTCGATGAAGTAGGCGACGGAACCGAGTGATGTTTTTTGTTCGACACTGACTTCTTCGACAGCTTCAGCGATTAATCCGACCGCGATGACGTTCATGAAGTAATGATCATCATATTTTCCGATGTCGAGTGAACGGGAAGGGGCATCTTCTAAGACGCTGATCGCCTCCTCGGGTTCCGTCGGGATGTGTAAGGCACGCGCTAAATCATTGACCGTCCCGAGAGGTACGATTCCGAGCGTCGGACGATGCGCCTGTTCCGCAATACCGGTGATGACTTCATTCACTGTTCCATCCCCGCCCATGGCGACGACGGCATCATAGTGCCCGAGTGCAGCTTGTGTGGCGAATTCAGTTGCATCAAGTTCTTTTTCCGTGAAGCGTACATCGACTTCCGTAAACCGTTGAGCCAATGTTCCTTCGGCGAGTTCTGCATGTTTTTTACCGAGTTCTTTACCGGACGACGGATTGATGATGAGCATGACTTTTGACACAAATGATTCCTCCTTTAATTCTACCTGTTCCTATTTTCCCAAGATTGCATAAACATAATCCTGGACAGAAAAAAAACCTTGGACATCGACAGACGTCATGTCCAAGGCAATTCTGAAATTAGCGGCGGGCGATTGGCGGTGGAGATGCTTCTCCTGCTGCCGGACGAACCGTTTCTTCTTCGTCCCAACACTCTGTATTTTCGATACCGAGAGATTTCGCCGAGAAAACAGGATCAAGTCCTTTTTTCCGTTGTTCCTGGTAATCGTTGATGACTTTCAGCGCGATGCCACCTAAAAGTGAGATGGCTGTCAAGTTGATCAAGGTCATACCGGCCATGAAGAGATCGGCAAAACTCCAGACCATTCCGAGACTGAGAACAGATCCGATGAAAACGAAAGCCATTGTCGCAATCCGGAATCCGAAGACGGCAGCCGGACTGTTTTTGATGAATTCAATGTTCGTTTCGCCGTAGTAGTAACTGCCGACAATTGAACTGAAGGCAAACAGGAAAACACAGACTGCGATGAATGCCGGGGCAATAGCTCCGAGTTGTTCGCCTAAAGCATTTTGTAACATCGCAATTCCTTCACCGTTTCCGGCAGCATAGCTGTCACTCAACAAGACGATGGCAGCAGTTGCTGTACAGACGATCAGCGTATCAAGGAAAACACCGAGTGTCTGGAGGAACCCTTGTTTTGCAGGGTGCGAGACTTCAGCCGCAGCAGCAGCATTTGGTGCTGAGCCCATTCCGGCCTCGTTCGAGAAGAGACCCCGTTTAACACCAAGTGAGATAGCTGCTCCGACAGATCCGCCGACGGCTTGTTCGATGCCGAATGCGCTCTTGAGAATCATCATGAAGACAGCAGGGAGTTCTGTGAAGTTCGTGACGACAACGAAGAGGGCAGCGATTAGATAAAGACCCGCCATGATCGGGACAACGACAGCAGAGAATTTTGCAACGCGGTGAACACCGCCGAAGATGACGAGCCCTGTCAAGACAACGAGGACACCGCCGATGACGGCTTTGTTGATCCCGAAGGCATTGTCAAAGGCAGCTGCAATCGTGTTCGATTGAACGGAGTTAAAGATTAAGCCGAACGTGACGGCGATCAAGATGGCGAAAACAACGCCGAGGGCACGGTTTTTCAATCCTTTTTCGATGTAGTAGGCCGGACCGCCGCGGTAAGCGTTAGTTTTCGTGTCACGGACTTTATAGACCTGAGCGAGTGTACTTTCAATCAAGGCTGTTGCTCCACCGAGTAAAGCGACCATCCACATCCAGAAGACGGCACCGGGACCGCCGAGCGTGATGGCAATCGTAACACCGGCTAAGTTACCTGTTCCGATCCGGGTGGCGGCGCCGATGAAGAACGATTGCAGCGAAGTGATGCTTTCTCCTTCATCATCCGTTGTTTTCTCATTTTTATCGAGTGTGACACGGAACATTTCTTTTAAGTACCGGAACTGAATGAATTTTGTCCGGATCGTAAAGTAGATGCCGACGCCGATTAGTGCCGCGATTAAAACATAAGACCATAATAGGTTGTTGGCAAAATCGACTCCTGATTGTACTGCTTGCTGAAAGGCATCCATCTGAAAAATTCCTCCTCATGTGTTGTGGTGAAATGGCTATAAGCTAAATTATACGAATTTTCAGATAATTAGCAAGAGAAATTTTAAAACTTTTTTTCGGAAACTAATCGAATTAATTATTTAGAATGTAAAAGGAGAACTTGATTCAGAATGAGAAAAAAAGACCTGTCGATGATTACGACAGGTCAAAACAGGGTGATATATGGTTAGAGAATCATTCTACGGCAAGGAATTGTTCGTACAGTTCGTCAATCTTTTGAACCAGCTCTTCCCGACTGGTAGAAAGTTTTATCAATGCTTCGTAATCGCTTGTCTGTTCCAGTCGTGACTCCAGAAGAAAAAGCTCTTGCTCTGCTTGCTGGATGGTCTCTTCGAGTTGCCGGGAGGTTTGCAACGGAATCATCGAAGGTGCCGGTTGAGGTGATTTTTTATTTAAAGAAAGTTGTGTCGGTTCAGCGGCAGGGGACGCGACAGTCCGTTTGCTTACTGCATACGCATAAGGGCCGTGATACAGTGTCGGTGTTTGTCCGAGCCAAAGTGTTTTCGTAAACAGCCGATTTAAAAAGTAGCGGTCATGCGAAACAGCGATCAGCGTTCCGTTAAACGATTCAAGCGCCTCTTCGAGGGCATCCCGTGATTCGATGTCGAGATGGTTCGTCGGTTCATCAAGGATCAAGACGTTTAATTCCGAGTTGACAAGGATTGCGAGCATCAGCCGCATACGCTCGCCTCCGCTTAAAGCGGTCACAGGTAAAAAGACACGGGGTCCAAAAAATAAAAACTGGGCGAGCCGTTTACGGGCTGTCCCTTCATCGCATACGATGTTTGACCGGAAGACATCGATTAACCGTTGATCGTCAGGAAAGTCGATGTGTTGGGATAAATAGCCGATTTTGACCGAAGGACCTTGGGAGATGAGACCGCTTGTCGGTTGAATATGACCCAACAACAATTGCAACAGAGTCGTTTTTCCACTGCCATTGGCACCGACGATGGCCAAGCGATCCTTGGCAACGATATCGACGGTTAAGGAGTGAAACAACAGTGACTCAGTGAAGGAAACGCCTACGTCTTCCAGACGGTAGACTGTCCGGCTTGTTTTACCTTGTGCCGTAAACGTAAGATCCGGTGTCACGGCCTCAAGCTTCGGACGTTTGATCCGTTCGATTCGCTCCAGCGCACGTTCCATTGATTTTGCTTTTCGGAACAGCTTTTCGCTTGGGGGAGAAGCCTCATTGGCCCATTGCCGGAGACGGCGAATCGCGTCCTTCATTTGCTTGATCTTTTTTTGCTGTTCCTGATAGGCATGGAATTGTTCAAGTAAAAGACGTTCTTTTTCCGTCAGGTAGTACGTATAGTTTCCATGGTAGAGCCTGACTTCACCATCTTCAAGTTCAGCGATGCTCGTCACGACCGTATCAAGAAAAACGCGGTCGTGAGATACTAGTAGGACGGCGCCGGTGTAGTGTGCTAAAAATGACTCGAGCCATTCGACGGCGTCCAAATCGAGATGATTGGTCGGTTCGTCAAGAATCAACAAATCGGGTTCACTTAACAGCATCCGTCCGAGACAGATTTTCGTTTGTTCACCGCCGCTGAGCTGATCGAACGGACGATCAAGTAACGGATGAAGCCGTAAACCGTTAATCATCCGGTCGACTTTAGACTCCAGTAAATAGCCGCCTTGCCGCTCGAATGCTTCGGTCACCTTCGTATACTGTACAAGCAATGACTCGAGTTGATCGGTTTTCGTTGCCATCTCTTGTTCGAGCCGGTGCAACGATTGCCGTAAGTCGAGTAAAGGGGCGAACGCGGTCCACAGGACGTCAAGACCGGTCATGTGGTGATCGTATACCGGCAGTTGTTCCAAATAACCGATGGATAGCCCGCTTTTTTGGTAGATGGTTCCGGTGTCAGGTGAATCAAGCCGGGCCAGTAAACGCAGGAAAGTCGTTTTCCCGCTCCCGTTACGTCCGATCAAGCCGATGCGGTCGTGTGACTGGATAAAGAGGGACACATCCGTTAAGATATCGTCGCCTCCGAATTGTTTGGACAGGTGTTGGATGTCGCAGATCATCATATGAATTTTCCTCTCTGACGCATCAAAAAAGGAGAGCGCAAACAGCACTCTCCTTCACCAGTGGAAGATGCGCTTTGCTTTATTTTTCAAGTATAGAGTTCTTCAAAAAAGGACAGACTAGTCCCTTAGAACGCCATTCCATGAAAAATCGCGCGCAACAGATACAGTTGTTCCATCAACCAATGCTTACACGCAGCAAAACCCATCTCTCCACACCACCTTTTCTCATTCGATGACTCTATTTTACCATGCCGCTTGGAATGAAAGGAAGAGCAGATTATTTAAATAAACCGGCGATGGAATTAAAGAAGGCACTTAAACCGTCAAACAGTTTGGCAAAAAATCCTTTTGTTTCTTCCGATGTCGCAAAGGACTGGATGTTTTGTCCGGCATCCTTCAGTCCCGTCTCAATCTGTCCCCAGTTAAGATCAGCTTTTTCCATTTGATTAAACAGACCGGTCAAGCGCTCCATTTGGGCATCGGACAGATTGATATTGTTGTTTTGAATGACTTGGACGATGACATTCTCGATTTCGACTTTCGTCTCCGGTTTTTGCTTCGCGATTTCGGCTTTGATTTCGTTCATCAAGTCGGCGACTTTATCCGTTCCGACGGTTTTTCCGACATCTGATGTGACCGATAATTCTTGTTGGGCTAAATCTTTCCGTTCATCCGTCAGTTTGATACCGGTCTCACTTGACGTTTGATCATAGGCTTTCATGATACCGGTCAAGGCAGACGTACCGGTTACTTTATAAGGGGAAGTAATTGTAATGTCGGCATCGGTCACACCAGCCGTGACCAGCGCATTCAAATACATGTCTTTTGTGACCCACGTGATATTTTCGGTTGCGACGGACAGACCGTCGCCTTTTTCAGCCAATTCAATCTTGGCGGAGGAATACATATTGCCGCCACGCTGGGATTGGGGAATGTTTTTTCCAAGATATTTTTCCTCATCGGCAGACGTCGCGATGATCGGAGTGATGCCTTCCGGTGCATTGAGGCGGGACAAGACCCATGCTTTATCCTTTGCTCCGAGTGATTCACCGAGTGTGATGATCGTTTTGTCGACGACCTGTTCGGCAGATGCGGCAGTAGGCAGTAATAACGTCGTGGCAAGTAATGCCGAAGCAGTCCATGTGATGGTTTTATTCATTTTCAGATTCCTCCGTAAGTTAAGTATCAGGTACTAATTTCAGTCTAATCGACCGGTGACGGAAGAGAATCGGTCTCAAGGACGAGCCGGCATCGACCTTCCGTCATGTTCATTGTACAGAAAAACAATGGAAAGAAGGGAGGCAGGTTCAGAATTGAATGAAATCATGTTACACTTGAAACAAATCAAATAGCGACCACTAGGGGAGTCGGTAGGCTGACTGAGACGACGGAGACGTGCGGACCCTTTGAACCTGATTAAGTTTGGACTTACGGAGGGAAGTGGCGTGACGGATCCTCTTTTTATGGTCTTTTCACGTCATGCCTGACATCAGGTGTGGCGTTTTTTTGATGACAAAAGGGGGAAACAAGATGAAATTCAGTGAAGAAATCCGGCAAGCGGCAGGACAGTATTGGGACAGCAGTTTTACGCATCCGTTCGTGACCGGTCTTGCAGACGGGACATTGCCGGAACAGAAATTCCGACATTACGTGTTGCAAGACGCGTATTACTTAAAACATTTCGCAAAAATTCAGGCCCGTGCTGCTTCCAAGTCAGAGGATTTCGCGACGATTGCGGAGCTCGCGGAACATGCGACATCGACCTATGCCGCAGAACTGAGTCTGCACCAGTCGTTTTTTGAACCGCTTGGGATTTCGGACGAAACATTAGCCCGGTTCGAGCCGGCCCCGACCGCATACGCCTATATTTCACATATGCACCATGCGAGCGAAGGGACGCTCGGGGAGACGATCGCTGCCATCTTACCGTGTTACTGGCTTTATTATGAGATTGGACAACAGTTACAAGCCGCGACACCGGCTTCACCGATTTATCAGCAATGGATTGCGACATACAGTTCGGAATGGTTCGAGCGGGTGGTCTTTGAACAGATTGACCGGTTAAATGAGCTGGCAGCGCAGGCAAGTGACCAAGAACGCATCCGGATGAAACAACATTTCGTCAGAAGCTGTTATTACGAATTGATGTTTTGGGAAATGGGCTGGACGGAAGAGACATTTGAAAAAAGCCTGGCACAGATTATTACAACGACATCATTGAAATAAGACGAGACAACGTAAAAACACCGGATTCGCTTGTTGACGGATCCGGTGTTTTATATAGAAAAGATAAATCAGCTGTGGCGTTCAATCAAATCTGCGAGGCGTTGTTTCACCAGCGACGGATTGGTTAACTCCTGATTGGATAATGAAAGTTTCGTCATCGTTTCGTCCGTACCCGCCATTTCGCTGAACAAAGAACCGAGGCTGTGGGCACGACGGTCGATTTGAAGAACGATATCGATTCCGGACCGGTCCTGCAGCAAGATGACTTCGATTTCATCCAGTTTATGCGCATAATGCGTGCCGCGGGCAGAATATTCGAGTTCCTGCGCGATCGGTAAATCTTTTCGGAAGCGGCCCGGTAATTTTTCTGTATCTGCTTTTTTCAAGCGGAATCCGAGATCTTCCATCGCTTCCAGAATGACGGATTGATAGTCATTTGCCTTGACGACGACCGCATCATGATCGGATGGGTCGACCGCTTGCGCGATATCAAGACCGGTCTCGATCCAGGATTTCGATTGACTGACGGAGAGGGGGGTATTAAAAGGAACCTGCAGCGTGAACGGAATTTCGCGTTCGACACCGGCTTCGATGGTAAACGGTGCTTCATTTAACACAAACCGATCCAGTGTGAACGTCGTGAATGTCTTGCTGTCCCCAACTTCCTGTTTGTACTGGGTGTTGAAGGCGAGATAAATCCGTGCGATTTCCTGATCGACGTTACCGCCTTTGATATGGACGACTCCTTGAATCGTACCGCCGGGTTCACAGTGTTCTTGCTCGAGGCGTGTGTCGACCGTTGCGGCACCGATACCGATTTGGGAAAGGATTTTTTTAAACATGTTGTGTTCCTCCTTAAATTAAGTATGACGACTGAAAAGAAAGCTGACTTGCTTGTCGAACACGGATGAATTTGCTACAGTTTCGAAAGACCAAACAAAAAAGGACGGGACGATACGTGGAACTACATCAATTAAAAGACTTGCTCACGGAAAAACTGCAGGCGACTTCACTCATACACGCGACAATCAGCGCTCCGCGTCTGAAATCAAATGATCTCCGTCGAATCAAGGTAAAACCGATTCTACTTAGAGATACGTATGCAATCCAGTTAGAGTTTCAACATGAACGGATCATTAAGCATGAGAATTTAAGTATAGAAGAATTTATTGTAAGAATGGACCAATTCTTTGACGAATTCCGTCAATTTTTATTCCGGTTCGAAACGGAAGAAGTCCAGTTTCAACTCTCGAAGAAAATGAAAGTCTCTATTAAGACAACCGTCAAAGAACCGATTCAGGCAGAGTTGTCTCATAACCGCAAGAAAAGTCACTTGTTAGAAGATGGTGTACCGGTGCCGTTTTTAATCCATTTAGGTGTCATGACGGAAGAAGGACAAGTCAAACGCCAAAAATACGACAAGTTCAAACAAATCAATCGGTTTCTGGAATTTGTCGAAGACAGTATCGGCGTGTTGCCGAAAGGACGTACATTACGAATTTTAGATTTTGGATGCGGAAAATCGTATCTGACGTTTGCTCTCTATCATTACTTGAAGATCGTCAAAGGTTTTGATTTAAATGTCACCGGTCTTGATCTTAAAAAAGAAGTCATTGAGGACTGTGCCGCGATTGCTGCTGATTTAGGGTATGATGATTTGTCCTTCCGTGTCGGTGATGTCCACGATTACGACCAGGACACAGAAGTTGACTTGATGGTGACGTTACATGCCTGTGATGTCGCGACCGATGTCGCACTTGCCCGTGCCGTTGATTGGAACGCATCAGTGATTCTCAGCGTGCCGTGTTGTCAAAAGGAATTAAACCGTCAACTGGATTGTTCACCGCTTGACGTCATGCTGCAACATGGGTTGATTCAAGAAAAGTTTGCTTCACTCGCGACGGATTCGATTCGGGCCGAGTTATTGACACTTGTCGGATACGAGACGCAATTGCTTGAATTCATCGATTTAGAAAACACGCCGAAAAACATCCTGATTCGGGCTTACAAAAATCCGAAACGGCCAACAGAAGAAAAAATCGACCGGTATATCGCTTTCCGGAAGCTGTTGCATGCAAAGCCGTATTTAGAACGTGAATTGAGCGGCAGACTTGGACAGATTTCATCGAAACTCGTACAATAAAGAAGACAACGAATTAAGGGGGAAACAAATACAATGGATTTCCAAATGTATTTTGAAGATGTCGTTCAAACGGCACGTAAAGAAGCAGCGGCAGCCGGTTTTGAAGAATTAACGACGGCTGAGAGCGTCGATGAGGCAATGAAACGTGAAGGATTGACGCTTGTCCTCGTCAATTCGGTTTGTGGATGTGCCGGCGGTATTGCCCGCCCGGCAGCTGCCTATGTCAACCGTATGGAAGGTGTCAAACCGGATCATTTCGTAACGGTATTTGCAGGACAAGATCGGGAAGCAACCGATCGGGCCCGTGAATACTTCGAAGGATATCCACCGTCATCGCCATCATTCGCTTTGATGCAGGATGGAAACATCCTGTCGATGGTCGAACGGTTTGACATCGAATCGTTTACAGCGGAAGAAGTCGTCGAGAAGTTAGAGTCATTGATTGAAATCTACGCTTAAGTAAATCAAAGAGGCTGGGACATAACTAGCTGGCTTTTAAAGAAAATAAGGGATTGCCATCGTCACGATGTGCAATCCCTTATTTTTTTCATCACCTCTTGTTAAAATGCCCCTCGGGCAATACTTTGGGTGAG